>JAABUO010000073.1_pt1 | contig 283680 bp, 318 predicted proteins | sample 5559291 | NCBI WGS metagenome assembly JAABUO01 (sample SAMN10711878, study PRJNA513372) | rock metagenome | isolation source: Antarctica rocks | place: Antarctica: Victoria Land, Finger Mt sud
ATATCTGGGCCAAACCTGGCTAGCTCGCTGGTTAGCCCTAATCATTACGCAGGGAACTCGCTAGCGTTCACTGCGAATTGATTAGGGCTTCAGCCTTGTACAGCCTTGGTACGCTCGTAACAGTTTCTTTGAAATCTTGACATCTAAAGATTCTTTGTCACGCTGATGATAGATTCAGGCTAGAACGTAGTCTTCATCAGCTATCATTCAGATCTTGTAGTCTTTAGAAGTCGATTTCGTGAATATAGTAAGCGTATCATGCGATCGACTCTTGAATCGCTGCATTACCTCATCTACAGTCACAAATCGACCAGATTTCCAGTGTTTTTTGCATGTCTCTTCAAGCAAGGTATTAACAGACTTTGTTTGATGAAGAAAAGTTAGTTTTCTCAACTAATTTAGATGGAAAACACATCTAATTTAGATGAGAAACACACTTACTCTCTGAAAGACAGCGCTATCTGATTCGAATTCTGATTTATAGTCGAAGAAATATAGATTTCGATCAATATTTTCGTATCTATTCAGAGTCATTGCTCTTTGAATCAATGAATAAAGAGACTTATTTAGCTTTATATTTCAGTAGTCAGGAACTTGAGATTCTCTATGAAGACTCATATAGATGTGTATTTCAAAGTATGTCTTCAGTTCTAGCTCATCTGTGTTCGGAAATGATCTGGCTTTAGAGTCTCTTTCTTTCCCCCATCTGTGACTCTGATTGGCGTATATATTGGTGTGTTTTGCTATTATTTGAAGTATTTCGGAGGAGAAATATAGACCCTATAGGTTCGCGGCATCTAAAGGGCTGATATTTGCTGGTATATTGATTCAACTGACGTTTGAAGGTATCTGAATAGGCTCAAATCGATCGCCTATATCAGTTATAGAACGCAGATTAGAACGATCAGTCCCTAGATCAGTTGAATCAGGTACTACGTCGCAGGAAGGCATTATTCAGAATAATAGGGGGCTTTGTTGACATTGTTTCTATTTACAAAAAATAACCTTTTTGACCTAGCCTTACCACATCTGGTTAGGGTGAACCTTAAAAATTAACCGAAGGCAAACAGCGGTTAAAGGGATACACAGTACAGACTACTCGAAGGATGAGTGAAAGTGCGGGGTACGGATACCGTAAGAAGGGAAAGTTACCTTGATGAAACTTCCGTGCCACTCTAAGGCGTTTGTTTAGCTGAAGCTGGACCGTGTTCACACTAGAATAACTGTGCTCGCCAATCGAGTCTAGTCTCGCTGGCCCGGACTCCATACGAAGTACTAGCAGGTGCCTTTAGGTACTCTACCTACTCAAGCAGGTGTCTAGGTACTCGTACGGTACAGTACAGTACAGTACTCCTAAGCTAAGTTTAAAGCACGACTTTAAACCCACCCCTGGCCCCTGCCGAAGTCCCGTCCAAACGCCCGGGAAATATACACCGATATTTGTATTCCTTCTGAGATACCTTAGTTCTACCTGGATACCTCTTCAGCCTTTGAGATCGATGCTGCAAAGACCCAGGCGCTACAGTATGAAATCCAAGGCCTATTCCTCGAGGATACTGTGGTCCAATGCAGATACATAACAAGAGAGACGATTAGACGAATGCCCCTCGTACGGAGGACTTTAGACTTCAAGGGTCTTCGGAGTACTTAAAAGCGTCATTCCTTAGCGCGTTCGTACCTGAACCGTACCGCGCCGCTTACTCCTGGACTCCCCCCGCCCCCTGTGTGGATATCATTCGTCATTGGCTTACGAACGGATCATCGCCCTCGAAACTCTTAAGGTACGGAGCAGTCAGCGAGTTAGTCGTACCTGTAATCTCCACCGCACATCGACTGGACTGGTCAAGGCTCATTAGCCCACACGAGGCACGGCTTGCTCCAGATACGGCATGGCCAAACAAAGCCGACGACCCTGATCCCGTCTGAACGCGGCGTCGTTCTTCGCCACGACGGAACCAGGGGACGGTCATGTCTATACAGCTTTGTTCCCTCATCATGTGTGTTCTCTCAACCATTTCCAGTGGCACTCTTTGGAGGCATTACCTTCGTCTTTACCTTATACTACTGTCGCTACTCCAGCATATCCGGTCGTGATTACGTCGTTCTTTTGTATCTTATCACTTAACACGTTCTTTGTCTGGCACCTCGTTCTTAACAAAACCCTTTGCAAGCCATCTACTTCCCTCAAGGTCAATTGATCTTTTCTCCTATATAATCATGTATTCGAGGTCGATCTACGTCGCCCTGGGCCTCATCTTCGCCACTAGCAGCTCCGCTGTTCCAACCCAGAGTCCTGGCAGCCAGCTCTCGGGCTTGCACTCTTTGGTTGGCCGTGCTTTGACCACCGACAATACCTGCGGAAATGTCCTCGCCGGGAATGGCAATAATTATACGTGTAACCCTGCCCTTGCCCAGGGCGGAGCGTGTTGCTCTGCATCTGGATACTGTGGTCTGTTTTACTCGAGTCCTGGACAAGCTGCATGTTTGCAAGATGACCTTCTGACATGCCAAACAGGAACAACTACCGACTATTGCGGTGTCGGCTGCCAATCGACTTTTGGCACCTGTTCAGGTTCTGAGGTCATAGCGATAGACCCGAATGTGTGCGGTCCTGCCCATAGTAACAACAAGTGTCTGAGCGGTCTCTGCTGTTCGGGAGCTGGGTATGCCAAGATCAGCCTCCTTGAGAAGACCAGAAGCTCACAAGCGTAGATACTGCGGCAACACAACAGACTACTGTAATACTGGATGCCAGTCTGGTTTTGGGGATTGTACTGCCACTACCATAGGAATTGGACAATCAACCTGTGGCCCTGCCTTCGGCAATGCAAAATGCTCTGGTACCAACTGCTGCTCCGCTGCGGTATGTATGCCTTCCATCTTGTGCTGCGCTGGTGACTAAACAGATCCAGGGATACTGTGGCACTGGCGTAGCATACTGTACTGATCCTGACTGCCAATGGCAATTCGGTACTTGCGATTCTAGCACTACACCTGCGGGACCCTCGACACTGAATGATCCACGACCACTCCTCGGAAGTGTTTCATATGACAACGATATCATTGACTGCACACAGCAAAACGTGGTAGCCCTGACATATGATGACGGACCATATCTTTACACAAACCAGCTTTTGGACACCCTGAAGCAATTCGGCTTCCATGCCACATTCTTCATGACCGGCAACAATCTTGGCAAAGGTCCCATCGACACCACAGCCCCATATCCTACCATTATCCAACGCATGATCGCCGAAGGCCACCAGGTCGCGTCGCATACCTGGTCCCACTACAGTCTTTCAAATATTACCTCCGACGAGCGCAAACAGCAGATGGTGAAAAACGAGCGCGCAATCGCTAACATCATTGGGAAATACCCTACCTACATGCGCCCCCCATACTCCCAATGCAACGCTGCCTCCGGCTGTCAAGCGGACATGAAAGCCTTGGGATACCACCGCGTCTACTTTGATTTAGATAGCCAAGACTACTTGAATCCGTTGCCGACTCAGATCCATGCCTCTTTCGATATTGTGGCTTCACTTCTTGCCAACCCAGCCGCATATGACTATCTCTCCATCCAGCATGACATTGTCCAACAGTCAGTCACCAATTTTTCTTCATACTACTTTGGCCTCATCCAGGCAAAGGGCTGGAAAGGCGTCACCGCCGGTGAATGTCTTGGCGATGCACCAGCGAATTGGTACCGAACCCCTGGCGCCGCTGCAAGCACCAGCACCCCTATCTCCCTCTCCACCTCCCTCTCCACCACAACTACCGCCAAAACTTCCACCACCTCCTCTTCCCCCAGCATCAAACCCTCCACCTCCGTCTCCGTTCCTACCGCAATTCCCACCTGCATCGTCAAGGCCGGTCAATTCTGCGGCACCATTCTCCCCTTTGGCGATAAGCTGGATTGTCAAAAGAGTGCCGCGAGCTGCTATGCTCAGTCGTCGAATTGTGAGGACGCAGTCAGTAAGAAGGATCGCCTGCATTGTAATAAGTACAAGGCCGATTGTGCGCGGTTGACCAAGTACTGTTCGACTTGTGGGTTCCAGTGCAGTAGTCCAGAGTTCCTCAAGTCTTGGTGAAAAGATAAAAGTGGCTTGATTGGTTTAGGGGGGGAAATTGGGGAAAGGAGAACTTGGATTTGGTTACTAGCGGGTTTTTTTGGGCATTGTTGGGGTAATAGATAATGAACGGCTTATAATAAGTGTAAGACAGTTGGTAGAGTAAAGCCACGAAGATAGAAAATTCGATTCAAGGTGACTGTCTGCCTTTTGTAACTATGCAGATGGTTTCAAGAATTGTTAACAAATAGCGATACTTGAGCCTGATTCCTACACTCCAACAATGAAATACTTGCGATGCTGCAGTTCGCGAGGCTGGAGGATCTGAAATGTAGCGACGACCTCCCTTGTTCGTAAACCTAAACAATTGTTAATTCTGAAAGAAGCGTCCAGCTGTGAGATTTCGGACTGACTCAGCACGGACCCGGGAGCGACGTTGTAACGCCTGAAGGGGCTTAAATATACTGCACACCCAAGGAACATCAACCATTGGCAATCTGATGCATTTAAGCCGTCAAATGCATAGGACTCGGATTACACGGATCTTGTGATAAGAAGCCCCTTCCTTGCTTCGACCGCCAACATCTACCATGTCTCGCATATTCGGTCTTGCGGCGGGATGCCTTCTATTGGCCGGCCAAGCAGCAGCTCATGAGCATCACAATGATGAGATACCGGAAGGCGAGCGAATCTCTCCGGATCCCATTGTGAATCCTCTACTTCAATGTTCATTCATCTGCAAGATCTAATAGCATCTGTAGGACGTAACATTATGGGTTCACATAGCCATTCAAACCCTCTCCTTCGCCCTCATCTTCCCAACGGGCATGGTCCTTGGGGTTAGCCTCTAACTTCCCTGCGACCTTACTCTGTTCTGTGTACTGACCGTCGCAGATCGTCCGTTCCCGCTGGCACGTCCCCCTCCAAACCCTCGGCGTTGTCCTTGCAATCGTAGGGTACTTCCTTGGCCACAGCCACGGCGGGCGCCAATTCGCTCCCAATATCCATGCGTCCTTCGCCTCTATCCTTATGTTAATGCTCATAATGCAAGTCCTCTTCGGTGTGTACCTCAAGCTACATTTGCAAAAGGGAATCCATGTTCGGTTACGACGGTATACCGTAATGGCGCATGGAATCGTGGGAAAAGCGATGCCAGTGGCTAGCTGGGTGCAAATACTATTCGGCGCCATCACCGCTCTGGGGTTCTGCGGAGAGAAGGGGGACCATGTCGGGCAGTGTCTGGCACATTTTATTATGGGAAGTGCTTTTATCGCGTACGGCATAGTCTTGACGATCATCCTGCTCGTCGGACAATTGTGGCTCAAACGCACAGGCAGGAGCCAGGAATTCTTTGACAGCTTGCTGATTGCTGTCTGGGGTTGCATCAATACCTTTACCGAGCATGAGTGGGGTGGTCCATGGGTTCGTAATGACCTACAACACACGAGTATGGGCATTGTATGGTGGTGTGCGGGGTTGGTAGGGATTTGGCTATCAAGGAAGAGAGATGGGAAACCGAAGAGAAATCTGATTCCTGGGATCGTTATTCTATTGACCGGATGGGCTATGAGCGCGCACGACCAGGAATTGATGATCAGCACAAAGGTGCATACGGTGTTTGGCTACACGCTCATGGCAGCCGGAGCCGTGCGTATCGTTGAGATTGCCTTTGTTCTCAGAGATCAAAACTCCATCTCAGATACTGATCCGGAGGAAACCAACAGCTGGCAATACCTCACTCCCTTCGTAAGTCAACCTCAGCGACCTTGCCTCTATGACCCTACCTACTCACATCATGACCCTACAGCTCCTCTACACCTCCGGCTTCCTCTTCATGGGTGCCACTGAAGAACAAATGGTCCTCCTCACCTCGGCAAACATCTCCCACACCTCCTACGTCCTCCTCCTCTACAGTGTCTCCTTCCTGCTCTTTCTCTTCGTCTCCATGCTCCTGCATCTCTACGCCCAGCACGCCATACCCGCCAAGGCCCCTGCTGTAAACGGTGCGTTGAATGACGGGGCGATGGCGCGCGGGGTGAATGGGCATGTGAGGGATGCGGAGGAGTTTGAGCTTGAGGGCTTGATGAGTGAGGATGAGGAGGATGCGAGTCCAGGTGGGAGAAGGAAGGAGAATGGGAGGGCTGTTTGATGGAGGTTTTGGAAAGCGGCAGGGAGGTTTTCGGAAGGCGTTGGGGCGTTTGGGTGATTGCATCAAACGGCCGTATCGTCGGTTCTGCATAGTGCAAGTATATAAATTCTGAACCCATTTCTTGTCCATGACGATTGACATGAAATCTCGAGCACTTTTTTGCTTTGGCTAGAGAGTGGCTATTGGCAGGAACGTCACTAAGCCGATTCACATTATGGCATAGAAGGAGAGACAATCCTATCAAAATCCTCGACGAGATGACTAGTAAACCGTACGTCAAAAAAAAGTGGTAGAAAAGGGGGTTTCTTTGGGCCAGGCTTGTACGGTAAGATGAGTGATGCCTTGCTAATACGTGTAAGTCCTTTTTCTCTGTACACAAAGTATATCAACCACAAGAACCCTTTCCCCGTGGAATTTCTTTTCATTCGAGGAAATCGAGCGGTTTTGACGCTTGTAGCAAACGAATATATCGCTTGGTTTTTGTGTAATACGAACGGATGGAGGATCTGAGAAGAGGGTTTTTTGGTATGGGATGTGGGGTGAGGATGTTTGTGTGTGGTGTTGGGGGTGGGGAGGGCGTGGTTGGAGATGGGGAGGTTGGGCAGAGGGTTTGCTTTTGGAAAAGAAGGAGAAGGCGGGAGAAGAAAGCGGCAGCACGGTGATTAACATGCTCAAAGCACAACCTGTCCGACTCCGTCATTAAAATTATCTCCCTTCTCCACCCCTCTAAACCCCAACTCGTCTTCTCTTACTTCGCTACAGCATCTCATAGACCCCATGATCGTTTGTTCAAGTCACCATACGGAGTACAGTCTTTGTTTTTACCACGCAAATATATTAAGTTCGTTCGTTTTTTTTCTTAGCGATTCTCGAAATGAAAGAGGTTCGAGCTTGTCATTCTAGATACGAACTATTTATCTACCGAAGTCTGTATATTTGACTGTTCAGACAATCGGACATTTAGGACACCGGCTGCGCTGCTAGGTTTCTCGGCCCACCGCGGTTGCTTCAGGTACGTGGGGCTTATTGGAGAGATCCATTCGTGCTACTAAATGGGAGAAGAAAGAAGAAAAGCAGACCACGACACGAGATACGGAACAATTGAGGGTCTAGAGCACTCTCGGGACCGAGATTCGACTATGTTATACATCGGATCAAGGCGGAGAAGCTCATTCAGACGAGAGACAGATATAATCTAAGAAATGACTTCTAGTGACATGGAGACGACTCTAAAGGCAAATCCTTTGAAAGTTCAAAGTACCGAGGAATGTTTTAGAGCATTGCCGCTCCTGACACGGTTTAGAAAAAACATAGCAGTATGATGATTTGGGTCAGGCGAAGACGCAAATCACAGCGTTGCAAGGTTCTGTTCGCCATGATATGGTTACGGAGGTGGCAAAAGATGCGTTGGTCTCATTCTACGGAAGCGCGACTCTGTCACTCTCAGCGGCGGGAGAGGAAGAAGGCACAAGCATCGGGTCACAAATAGCGGCTGTTAGCGACGTGAACAAGCGGACATCGGAGGGATTGGCTTGTCGTAGGAAACGATATCTCCAGAGAGTTATCTTCTTGCTATCTTCTAGGTTAAAGCTTCCGGTTGCCTGGCGCTGTGGTAAATTGTTTATATGGCAAAATGACTGCGTGATGTGGTGATCCACTTGGGAAGCCCATAGATGACGGATGGTAATCATTGACCATACGTGAAGCTTTACAAGATTGATGTGGATGATCTTGGAGAAGAAGAAGAAGAAGAAGAAGATGGGAATCTGTAATGTTTGCTGCGCCAATCACGTTCCTGATCCCGGACTGCTCTGTATTAGTAATAGGGTTCCTAGGCTTAACACAGCCCTATGGATATCTAAAGCGCCTTCAGCAAGCCCAACCCTCTAGGAATCTACACCACCGTTGCTCCACTTACATCCACAGCCCCTTCCAGTCTCGAAACCCCAAGTACCGCCATTATGCCTAAAGCCGAGGTAGGCTCCACAAAGTACCTCAACAACAAGCTGAAATCCAAAGGCCTCCAAAGACTCCGCTGGTACTGCCAGGTCTGCGAGAAGCAAACGCGCGATGAGAATGGCTTCAAATGCCACACCCAATCCGAATCCCACGTCCGTCAAATGCTCCTTATCGGCGAAGACCCCCGCAAACACATCAACGACTTCTCCAACCAATTCCAACGAGACTTCCTCCAACTCCTGCGTACCTCCCACGGCGAGAAGAAAATCCACATGAATCATTTCTACCAGGAGTATATCGCAAACAAGGAGCATGTCCATATGAATTCTACGAAATGGCCTAGTTTGACGGAGTATGCCAAGCATCTAGGGAGGGAAGGGCTGTGCAGGGTGGAGGAAACGGACAAGGGATTGCATATCAGCTGGATTGATAATAGCCTCGAGTCGTTGAGGAGGCAGGACGCGATTCGGAAGAAGGAAAGACAGGATCGCGGGGACGAGGAGCGGGAGAGGAAGGTTATCGAGGAGCAGGTAGAGCGGGCGAGGCTAGATGCGGCGGAGAAGGGAAGGCTAGACGACAAGGAGGATTCTGGAGAGGAAGGAGGGATCTTGAGGAGAGAGCCGGGCGAAAAGATAAAGTTGGACTTCAAGCCTAAACCCAAGGAGCCAAAAGATCCATCACCACCGTTAACTGCGAAAACCGACGATGCTGGCGGCATAGAGAGACCAGAAGCAGACACCGACAAATCCACATCACCGCCCACAAAAGTACCCACGCCTCCGCCCGAGAGAGTCTCCCTCAAGCTCGGCATGACCAACAAGCCCAAGAACGTCTTCGCCGCTCCTTCGAGGAAGAACGCCTTTGGTGGCGGAAAGGGAATGTCAATACAGGCGCCCAAGAAAATGAGCGAGGCGGAGCGGATCATGAAGGAGGAGATCGAACGGAAGCGCGTGCGGGAAGGAAATGGACCTCCGGGTCTTAGTGTTAAACGACAAAGGGTTGCTTAGGGCGTTGGGTGCTTCTATGTGCAGATAGGAATAGGGGAAATAACGGGTCTGCGTTGATTATAAGCATGGCGTTGGTGGGGGACACGGTTGAGAATATACTAGGGGGCGGAGCTACAAGGAGCGCTGAGTGTTTAGGTAGTTAATTTGACTTTTGGATGTCATGAACCATGATTCTGCTTGTCCAAGCTTTTCTGCATGCTCAAACCCGTCTCGGACCATTGATGCAGTGTCTTATGTGAATGTACTAGGTCACTTTCTCTACGAGTTGTCATTGGGTATGGACATAGAGGAACCGAGTGTCCGCAATGCCCCGTTTTTCTCAGTTTCGAATTTCATGTACCTTTCTCTACCAAACCCTCTTTCTTCTCCAATGCCATCCCCCCCATCAAGCAAGCGTCTCCTCCCTCAACTCAATCCCATACTTCTTCAGCGCCTCAATCAACGGATCATTAATCTTGGGCGTATATGGCGCCAATATCCCCTTCTCCGAAATCGTCCCGTCAAGTACCTGTAATACCGCCAACCCGCATGGGACACCTACTAGCTTGGCCATGGCGGAGTATCCTTTTGGATCGCCGTACTCGACGAGGGTGGATGTGCGGGTTTCTTTGCGGCCGTCTTTGTGCTCGATTTCGAATTTGCTGCCGGGGTGGGGGGTGGTTAGTGTTGTGGATGATGGCTTTGAGGGGGTTACTGGGAAGGGGGGTGGCTTACTGTTGCAGCATCACCATGTCTCTCTCGCCTGGGCCGTATTCCATCTTTGCTTCAAGAGTGGCGCAGAGGGTGTCTAGGGGAGTACCGCGCGGAGTGATCTTGTTGTCTGAGAACAGTCCTAACCATCGGAGTCCGGCCATGATGCGGTTCTTCTCTTCGGTGTCGGCGAATTTTGCTTTGGAGGAAATGGCCCACTCAAGGTCTCTAGATGGCCGTTAGTATATATAGCTTTCCTATAATACATGCTGTGACGTACGACTCCTTGTCAGATGATGACTGGAGGACCTTGGCTGTCGCCTCTTTCCAAGCTATAGGCTTCTCCAGGAAATCCTTCTTCTCCTGGCTCAAAAAACCCATATTCACCAGGACACGGACGAATTCGGGGAAGCCGCCGTATCGGAGGGTTCCGCGTATTATGGTCTGTGCTTCTGGGATATTATACTTTTCCTTGAATGGCGTGGAATCCCGGTTGGGGTATGCAACGAAGTTGAAGCCGGGGTATATGTGATATGGCTTTGCAGTACCCATGAGCTCCGGTCCAGGTACTTCCTCGACCTTGCCATTTTTATAGTACTTAGCAGCGTTTCCCAGAGCTAGTAGGACGCCTCTTGACGACCATGAAAATTTGTAACCTAAAGGATTGTCTGAGGCTTCCGGCGCTGGTAGTCCACCACAGTAGGATAGGAAACTATCAAGATTATTTATTAAGAGATCTAAAACCCTAGGCCGTCTTCAAAAGACGAAAATGCTACATGTTAGCCATACCTGATAATCTTGCCTCCTTCACGGTGAACCTCATCGATGAGTTTTACTGCATAAAGCTAGGAAAAATCAATCGTAAGAAAGAAGGCATCTTGCTAGAAGAATGGGCGCAACGAACGTGATCAATGCCAGGATCTTGGGTGTACACTGTTAGTCTTTGGTTTGTTATGTTGGACTGAGAGGGAGGCTCTTTACCTAGGCCTATCTCGTTCATTACTGTAATCCCTGCCTCCTTGACCTCTTTCTCGAGCTCAAGCATTGCCGGTGAAACATAGCTAGTAGTAACCACATTTTTCTTCTTCCGAATTGCAGACTTAATGACTGAGACCAGTACGTTACGTTAACCCATTTGGCGGCCTTTAGACAACGCCACAGCTCAGCGTTGTTTAAGTGAAATCTTACCATCGGCATGAAAAGTGTACGGAATCAGGCTGACAACAATATCGTTTTTGGCGACTTCAGCATCTAATGCAGCAGCGTCTGTAACGTCTAGAGACATCGGATGAGTTTTTCTGATGCCCTGGCAAAGCTTTTCCGCGCTTCCGAGAGTTCGACATGCTGGAACAATTCAACATAAATCTTTGAATACAACATGGGGGTCTGACAGACCCACGGAGACTTGAACGCCGGCGTCACTGAGAATTTGGACAGTGGGTTTTGTTACGAAGCCTGCCCCCAGAAGGAGGACTTTTCTACTGCAACGTCAGTTGCACTTTACTAGATTCTTCGATCGACATTGAATGAATATAAATTACTTATTTGCACTCATTGTTTCTAAGTCCCGTCCCAAGAAGTTACAAAATCTTGTCAAGCACCTAGACAAATTTCGTGGATATGGAATTCTAAAATTTTTGTTCGAGAATGACATAGATTCACGTGATTGACTAGCGATAGGATTAGCGTCAGCCCTGTCAGCCTTACTCGACGCCTTCAAAAAGACACGATTCTCATATGTTCATGACAGAATTGCCAACTTATACATCTTCCAAGCAGTATAAGCAACTTCAGCAACATGTCAGCTATGGAAGCATACTGGGCTGCTCCGCCAGTATCGAGGTAGGTCATCTGCTTTCTATGATCGATACATTTGGGACAAGTATTAGTCTCTGATGCTGATGCGTAGGACTTTGACAGCATTGACCCTAACCACATCTCTTCTTGTCTACGGGAACCTTCTGAGTGGTAGTCGTGTTGTCTTCTATTTGCCATGGATCTTCAAGTTTCCCGCACCTGAAATATGGCGTTTTTTCACTCCTTTTTGGGTGACGGGCCCAAATATTAGTATTCTCTTCGACACCTATTTTTGTAAGTTCCATCTGGTCATGAGGATGCTTTCTGCTTACACTCTACTAGTATGGACATATTCGAGCGCCTTGGAAAAAGACTCGCCCCGTTTTTCTCAGCCTGGCGACTTTTTAACCTACATCATCTTCCTTGGACTCTTCATCCTAGTATGTCATATCCTCTCTTCTTGTATTTTATTCGAGGCACCCTGTTTTCACAACTCAGCTTTCTTTTGATGCCACTCACCTCTTATATCTGCCCGCCCAGCCAATATCTAGCTGAAGCGGTTCCTGAAAACGAGGAAGATTACCCTTGCATTTCGCGTTGGTCCGTCATTCGCAATCAATCCTAAGGACCTTCGTGCGGTGTAGGCATGGTGGGAGCGACATTTGAGATTAGCCTGCGTGGTCTTCGGAAATTCGCGTTTGGTGGTTTTTGCTTCCTACATCTCTCGCTTGACTACCTGGCTTTGTTCTACGTTTCAAACTACTTCAAAGAAGGCCTGTGCTTGTACCCATGAATACTTGCTGACTGCCATAAGGTAACAGCTGGTGGCATTTTGGGGGCTGTGATATTCACATCATGTAAGTGCCCTTATGAGATTCAAGAGACTCTCACAGCCTATCGCTTATCTGTTATAGCCCTCGTTCTCGGCTTGGCATACACATATTCGCAAGATAACAAGGGAAAGAAAGTGTCTTTCTTTATCATTACCTTCAATGTGATATGGCTCCCGTGGGCTATGCTCTTGATGACGTTCGTGATGGGAGGCCCTCAGGCGACCATGACACAAGGAACCGGTCTTCTTGCGGCTCATCTTTATGATTTCCTCACACGCATATACCCAACTTTTGGTGGCGGTAGGAATTTCATCCGCACACCAGCTCTAGTCAAGCGATGGTTTGGAGCCGAGCGGCCTGCAATTCAGGTTAGAGGCTATGGCACTTCTTTCAGGCCAGCGACACAACCGCCTAGTCGTGGTGCATCCAGCGGATATGCCGGTGGGTTTTCCGGTATGTGGGGTAGCAGGGGCCAAGGTAGACGTCTCGGTGGAGAATGATGGGTATATGGTTCGGCGTCGTTTTAGCGAATCTAGGTTACAGCAATCCATAGTTAGCAAACAAGCAAGCATATCATCACAATTATAAGTTGTTGCCATATCCGTGAAATCATCCCACGAGCTGATGAGAGGCCCAAGGGTTGGTTTGCGGAAAACTAGTGTTGTGTCTAAATTCGGTTAGCTCACACACAAAAGTTTAAGATCCTCAAAGCTCAAGCTCCCATTTGTTTCCTGAAGGACCTAACACCACAACTGTACGACCAATGTCATAGTATGATAATTGCCTTCAGTCAACATGGCTATGGTAGTATCGAAAGACGAGGCGGACTATACCATAAAACCTGAGGCTACAACCCCAGCAGTTGACACAAGCAGCTGGCCATTGTTACTGAAAGACTACAACAAACTCCTCGTCCGCACTGGTCATTTTACTCCAATACCCGTAGGATGTACGCCTCTTAAGCGCGACTTAAAATCTTACATCGCGTCCGGCGTCATAAACCTTGACAAACCCTCCAATCCCTCGAGTCACGAAGTCGTAGCATGGGTAAAGCGCATGCTAAGGTACGTGAAGGAGTGATTTCGGGAGCGGTCAATATTTGCTAAAAACAATCAGGGTCGAGAAAACCGGACACAGTGGTACATTGGACCCCAAGGTTACTGGATGTCTCATTGTCTGTATAGATCGCGCAACACGACTTGTCAAATCGCAGCAAGGAGCCGGAAAGGAATATGTCTGCGTAATCCGACTACACGACAAGCTTCCAGGTGGCGAAGCGCAGCTTGCGCGAGCCCTTGAGACCCTGACCGGAGCACTCTTCCAGCGACCACCACTTATCTCAGCTGTCAAAAGGCAACTGCGCATTCGAACGATACACGAAAGCAAGCTATACGAGTTCGACAATGACAGGCATCTTGGTGTTTTCTGGGTTAGTTGCGAAGCAGGAACATATATCCGGACGCTGTGCGTACATTTAGGATTGTTGTTAGGTGTTGGCGCGCACATGCAGGAGTTAAGGAGAGTACGAAGTGGAGCTATGGATGAAAAGGATGGTATGGTCACGTTACATGATGTTTTGGATGCCCAGTGGTTGCAGGATAATACTCGAGACGAGTCGTATCTACGAATGGTTATTAGGCCATTGGAGAGTCTTCTTACGACTTACAAAAGAATCGTGGTCAAGGACAGTGCTGTAAATGCCGTATGTTACGGAGCAAAACTCATGATTCCCGGTCTCCTACGATACGGTATGAATATTCCTGTAATGTATGATGAGCGGCATGCTGATGTATCTGTAGAGGCTGGTATCGAGGTTCATGAGGAGGTCGTACTAATCACTACGAAAGGCGAGGCAATTGCGTTGGGCATAGCGCAAATGTCGACCGTTGAATTGTCTACCTGCGATCATGGGGTTGTGGCGAAGGTGAAGCGATGCATAATGGAGCGAGATCTCTACCCGAGGCGTTGGGGACTAGGACCTGTCGCTCTGGAGAAGAAGAAGATGAAGTCCGACGGTAAACTTGATGTAAGATCCCCTTTGGTATACTGAGCATTTTTGTGACGGCTAACGCTTCGAAGAAATATGGAAGACCAAATGAGGAAACACCATCCAAGTGGCAGAAAGATTACAAAGACTTCAATGCTCCGTTGGAGAATGGAATCAGTGTATCCGCAAAGGTTGAGGCAGAAGCATCTATACCACCAACCCCTCGAACTGCTGCAGATTCAGAGCCCGCGGGCGTTGGATTGAAGGAAAGCTCTCTCAAACAGCCAAAGTCAGAACCAGCGGACGAGGAAGGAGAGTCCAAGAAGCGGAAGAGGCACGAGGGTGAGACATCCGAGGAGAGAGCTGAGCGGAAACGGAAAAAGAAGGAGAAGAAAGAGAAACGCAAGTCAAAAAAGGAGGACTCCGATGACGGTAGCGAATAACGGAGTTAAGGTGGCTGGCCTGCTGACGCTAAACATTGTACAGTAGCGTAAGGCTGGCGTACTGTGCCGAAATGAAAATGCCCATATCAATGCGCCATTTCACTCGTATCATTGTCTTGTCGCATATTTATGCGCTTTTCATTTCTCATTCGCTTGCATTCAAGGTCAGAGCGAGCCTCAAGGGGCTCGAAATGATTAATTCAGGCGGTTGGAGACTTATGGTGGCATTCAGCCTATTCTCTTCAAATTGTAAAATAAGGTCGGTTGAACCCATTCCACAAAAGGTTTCCATCTGAAACCAGTGCGTTATACGCTGCTCCATATACACATCTTTTCTGTTCTCGCCGTAAGTCTTGCTTGCTTGCCGACATCGATGTTAATTCCAGTCGAAATGTCACTGCAGCAAAGGGAGTTCGATGAGGCCTAGTCCGTCACCATGTAGAACCAGTTAATGGTCCTATAGCTGTCTGCGGCAGAGCAGTGACCATAGTCTACGACGCCATCGAGTCCCTGAAAGCAGAATGAATCTGTCACTTCATCTAGCAATCCCCTCTCAGTGGCCGCGATGAAAGCACACCCTTAGCGGCATAACACTACATCGTAGCAGAGATATCAGCAACGGGTGCTGGCTGGCTTCCTTGGTACAAGGGTCTATTCAATTCCGATTTGGCTCGAGGTGTCGTTGTCGATAGAAGATCGAATAGTAGTCATCAGCTCTCATGGGGAATTTTATAAATGAGTACGATATGGCTATCAGGCTATTTGCCTTGAGGGAAAAAGAGTTGAGAAGCGAAGTTGACGTACATATGGATGTGGGCTGTGGTCGGAATAGGACAGGTTGCTGCAAGATCAGTGCCTAGGCCTGTGCCTGGAACCTGAAATCGTCGCTATGGATGAAGAGTTTCCCGGTTCAACATGTATCATGGGTAATAAAAGCCCAATACGTTGACTTTTGTCTTCTTGCTGATCGGATGAGTAATTTCATAATGAGGTTGAAGGTTCTAAGCCCTTTCCAGGGTAGCAAGACGTAGAATAACTGCAAGGTCTTTGAACTAACTCTCAGAACTGTGGAGCTCATCATTGCTTTTTGAAGGAGTAAAAACTTAGCAAGAACGAGTATGATTTACCCAAGGTAGTCCTCGAGGTCTCCAAATAAGCGAGCCTCAAGGCTACCTTAGGGCTTGGAATGACAAATGTGGTTAGGTTCTTGTGCCCGCCATCACCCGCGGAAAATGAGCCGCAGACTACAGTACACAGCTCCACCAAAGACATTTGCGCGGACCGGTGGCTTTACGAATACCATCATATCCCAACTTCATCTGAAGGTATGGTCCCATAATTAACCTGTATTTGAGCTCCGAAGTCCTCTCAAGACCTTTTCTTGCATCCACAAATGGCGGAGCTTACTACGACGAAACTCAACGCAGAGAGCCACCTACTCCTGGTACGATTACCTATACTCTTACGTCGGGTCGCTATAATCATACTTACCCCCATATTCAGGATCAACCTCTGCTACGCCTACCCCACGAATTGCTACGCAAGAACTTCAAAACTGTACAGAAGGATGTCGAGGTTGAGCAAAAAGACATTCTTTCGGCCCTCAAAGCCACCGCAAATGCCTCACTTGCGGGCGGAGATACTAAAACAAGCGCCAAGGTACTCGACAAGATGATCGAACGAATGCAAAGCCTCAAGAGGAAGATGGAGGACCTGCATGAGGAGGAGAAGGTTCTTCACCAGAATTCGAGAAAGCGAATCCAGCACCTTCAAGATCTATACGAGATCCCGAGCTTAGCAGACGTCAAGTATGATGAGTGGTCAAAGATAAGGCTCAACAGACTCTTGGTGGACTACTTACTAAGGAGCGGGTACGGAGAGAGTGCGCGGGCGCTTGCAAGGGAAAAGGGTATCGAGGAGTTGGTAGATTTGGATATCTTCGTTCAATGTCACAAGATTGAGGAGAGTTTGAGGAATCGGGACACGTACGAATGCCTGAAGTGGTACTCGGAGCACAAACCGATGATGAAGAAGATGCATGTGGGTAATACTCAAGCTGTCAAGTCGTGACTCTCCGGCTGATTTACATTGTGGTAGAGCAACCTTGAGTTCGAACTTCGATTACAACAATTCATCGAATTACGCCGGAACGGGAGACTTTCGGAAGCAAGATCACACGCGCAGAAATACATAGCGAAGCACGCACACAATTCTTTAGAGATACATCGAGCCGCGGGCTTGCTTGCCTTTACACCCGATACACAGGTAGAACCTTACAAGGTATGATCCGCTGTGCTGGACCAACCAGACGCTTTGGCTTATGTTTGTAGACCATGTACTCTCAATCTCGGTGGGATTATCTTGCAACACTCTTCGTCAGAACCCATCATGAGCTCTTCGCCCTCCCCGCAAGGCCACTCCTCCACATCGCCCTCTCTGCCGGACTATCGGCGCTGAAAACGCCGTCCTGTCACTCGAAGTATACTAGCAGCACCGCCAATGCGCAGTCTTCGACAACCTCCGTCTGTCCAATCTGCTCCACCGAGTTGAACGACCTTGCTCGAAATTTGCCCTATGCACACCACACAAAGAGCCATGTCGAGAATGATCCAGTTGTTTTGCCGAACGGCAGGGTTTATGGTCGGGACCGATTACTCGAGATGAGTGCAAAGGTTGGTCTAGATCCTGGACTGGTCAAGGATCCGACGACCTCTCAGATCTATTCGTCTTCAGACATCCGTAAAGTGTATATCTCATGATTGTCCCGCGAAATTAGGGTGTTTGAATATCTGAGCTCTTAGCGATGGCGTTTCGATCAGCATATATTTAGCGTTCAAGTGCTGCCACGTGCTGGTTTTTTAGGATCAATCATCTTCATCTTCATCTTCATCTTCATCATCATCATCATCATCATCACTCTCTTCTCGCTTTCTCTTGCTCTTCTGAGGGCGAACATCATCCTCATCCTTAACCTCAAAAATGTACGTTCTTGCAGGTCGGTCTTCCCCCTTCCAGCCACCGCCCCCATTAATGTTGCCCAGTGTTCTCGCGTGTTTATATCCTGGATATGCATCCGCCTGAAATCTGAAGCTCCTCCCAACCTTCAGTCCCGCATGCCGCGCCAGATCCCGAATATTCCACAGCTCATACGGCTCGCCTTCGAACACGGTGACTATGACGGAGCCAGAGGGTGCCAGTAATGGCATTGCAGACTTGAAGAACCCTACCAGCAGCTCTACGTATGCCCGTCAACACATGCCTCACCAACTTAATACGTTGCGAAGAGAATCTTTCATACCCTGGTTATACCTCACCTGCCTATTCACATCTTTGGTCAACCCCCCCACATGCGGGAAATTAAACACCACCCGATCAAAGCCACCCCTCCGAACTTCTTTCCCTCCCTTATCCAACTTCGTCGCATCAATTCCGTACAGCACCTTTATGTCTTCTTCCGCCTCGATTGCCTCGATGTGAGAAGCTGCTTGCGGGTATTTCTCCAGCAGCGCCGTTGGGCTGTCGTAGCAGGTTGCAAGGAGGGAAGAGCAGCCGTGGTGGTTCAGGAGGGATTTGGCGAAGGAGAAGTCGCCTAGAGGTTTATCAGTCATGGGTTGGATGCTCTGGTCTGGTGTGGGGGGCTTTGCCTTCGCCGACGAGGAGGATGCGGTGGCCGGGTTCGAAGGGGATGGTTGGGGCTTGGGTCTGCGGGGCTTTTTTGGAGGCTTTGGGCTTGGCTTCTTTCGTGAAGGGTTTGAAGCAGGTCTTTTGCGGCTTTGGTTTTTGGGCTTTACCCATTGTTGGGGTGGTGGTCAGATGTGGTGGGGGGGATTGTGGGGGGTGGGTTTCGACTGAGTGACTAAGCAGTATTACTTCGATTTGGAGTTCCAGCGACTTCCAGTAGATGAGTTTGGTTGCTTTCGACTTCATGAGACCGATTTTCCAGAGCAATCTTATAAGGATACTCTCTCCTTAGGCACGAATGATCCTTGACTGCGAATTTTAATAGATAAGGAAAGACCTTAGATTCTAGAACCTCGAACTAAGATTCCTCTATCTGCTCACCTCTATCAAATCAGCGTCGTTTCCCCGGATTTAACCCCCATATCTACTTCTCCCTGTAGCTCTGCTTCTATCGTACTTCAACCTCCCACGACCTTGCATTCTTGATGTCCTCCACCTTCTGTAACATTTTGTTAATCACCTCCGCGGGAGCCACTAAGCCACGTTGCAACATCTAGGCTATTGCTCTGTAATAACGAGCGCATATGGATTAGCTGTACCTGATCAAAGGAGCAGCCTTGACCTGGAGCGGGAAGAGCTTTACTCAATTGAAGAGATTGTCGGTGCTAAGAAAAAAATAGTGTTCACGCATCAGTCCGCGCGTTTTTTTTTGGTTTTTTTTTGGTTTTTTTTGGGAAATGGAGACTTAGATACTATGCCCCAAAAGTATCTCCACCGAATTTTAGCCAGTCGAGCTCTTTAGCAGTAGTCTGCCGCCCAAGCACCTTGTTCCTGTAAGGATACCTTCCGAATTCGAGCAATAGGTCATGGTGCTTCTTTTCAAAACCCAAAGTCAGAGCCATATATTCCATGGCCGCTTTATCTTTCATTTCTTCAGCCGTGGATTTGAGATCTTCGAATTCTCGACCAAGCATCTGATGATCTTCAATCGACTCAGAATGCATCAACGGCATATAGAACCACACCCGCCATGGCGGCGAGTGGATGTATTGCTCATGTTTATCCAAGCCTCGGGCATAAATTTCCTGGAAGACGGCACGAGAAATGCGGTCGTAGTGGCCATAAACAATCGCCTGCTTATTTCGAAAGATGTTGCGCGGGATCTGGTCCAGGAGTAATATCAACCCCAGGGCCGCTTGATGGTTTTCTGGCCCACAGTCTTCTCTGCTGAACTGGCCGACGAACGGAGATGCAATATCAGGATAGTATTTACGATCTGTGTCCACGTTCGTGAAAGCTGGTAATGGTAGCTTATCAGGGCTAATCGAGAACAGAGCGCTTTGGAAACTGGATTGACACTGCTCATCAAAGGTAGTACGAGCGGTCTCGCTGGCGCCGAGCCCGAACCAGCGGGACATTTGCTCTTCTTGAGGGGCGCTGGCCTTGATGTGTAAGCCTTCGAACCACAGACTGACGAGCCGGGAGTAGAGGTCTGGGTTGAAAAGGCGCCTCTCAAGGGAGAAGGCACGGGAAGCTGACATGATGAAGTTTGGTATGATCCTAAAGCACACGTGATGTCTGATTGCCGTTGTGTTTGACTCGGTCCACCCCAATCCACCTGAGGGTTTGCCACTGATCTTATTCTCTCAATATTGAATTATCGTATTGACTAGGAGCATTAATATCACATTCTTTTCGATTTCCAATAGCGCCGGAACAGTTATACAGCGTTTCATCACGCATTCTTTTACCCACTGCGATGGATATCAATTCGGAGGTCGAAGGAGAGAGCACGGCCGCGGAAAGGGGAGGGGTGGTAGTAAACGGTATCCACACGCTAGTGATGCTTACCAATCTGGAGACGGAGCGAATCTCTCTTTTTAACAAAATTCCTCATGCACGTCAACTCAAATCCACTTTCATACACAAGACCCTTCCTCCTGCACCACCGTTCTTTGTGTAACAGTACTTTAGTCCTTGTATTAGTAGCTTCTTCTTGTACAACCACGTCTTACGGCCTTTGCAATATAATTACAAGTACCGGGAATCCTCCGTTCCATGCTCCGCCGCCCTCTCTTCATCGCCTCCATCGGCAACCCATCGCCAGCTTACACCAATACTCTCCACTCCGCCGGCCACACCCTCCTCAACTCGCTCCGCGAAACCCTTGCTTATCCCCCGTTTTCAAAAAATCGACCTCTTGCCAACGGTCTCTTCTCCTCTGGCGATCAATATGTCTTATGGCAATCACCCAGTCTCATGAACGTCAGCGGCAAAAATGTCGCCTCTGCTTGGAAATCATGGCTCCGCACTCTGCCCTCAAATGAAGACCGCAACGCGGCAAGACTAGTAATCGTCCATGATGAGCTAGAAAGCCCTTTGGGAAAAATCAAATTGAGGCAAGGAGGCAGTCCAAAGGGTCACAACGGAATCAAGAGCTGCGTAAGTAGTCTGGGAGGTATGGGTTTTGCGAGAATCGGCGTGGGGATCGGAAGGTGTGAGAGTAGAGAACCGCACGATGTTTCGGCTTATGTGTTGAGGAAGATGACGATGAGTGAGTTGCAGAAGGTTTGGGATGGTGTGGGGCCGTTGATGATGATTCTGAATGAGTTGAGGGATGGGTGAAGAAATGGAACGAGGCCGATTTCTACTCCTCTCTTAGCTCAACAGGCATTCCACCGTTCAGCTCGCTCTCCAGGATAATTCTTACGAGGAAGTGAACGCTATCTGATGATGACATCGAAGAACGGCGATCGCAATCAAAAGCAGGCCAAGTGCAAGAATCCCGAGCTAAAGAACTCGAGATGGAAACATGGCGGCTATATGGTCGAAGTCGTCGAGTTGCCGAAATTTGAGGCGGAAAAGCGACACCCACTGAGTTGCAAAATGGGTGGTGAGAGAAAATTAGAAGGAAGAAGTACCGATGGCATAGAGAAGTATCGAATGAAGAAGTGCTAGAAACACAATCTTGCATAATTTACTACCTGAAATAAATTACCTAACTTCTTTTGACTCGACCTCAATATTTGAAAACCTTACTCCATACAGCACATACTTTCTCCCTGTATCTTATTATCTATCTGACTGCATGGCTTTATGCATACATTTCATGTTCAAAACAGCTTGTACAAAAATGCTTTCGAGCAATTATTGAATTGTCAAGATTGTCTGTCGTACCTGTTTGTATCAATCGTGTCGAAGTACCGAATTCGTACCTTCAAGACAACGACCGCGGCCAACACCTGCTGGAAGACGTCCATGGGCTACGTAATCTCAGCGCAGATCTGTTCGACCTCGAACCGGGAAAGAAGACATAGTACTCTTATAAGCTTGGAGCGCCAATCAATGGGTACCTTACAACCTGCCCCGTTGTTCAGGTAGACTCGCCCCGAAAATGCAAAGTCACCAACTAGCGAGAATAAAAAGATATAAGGGAGAAGTCGCGGGCAGAGTAGGCAGTAAGGGGACGCCCGACTGCTACGAGCTCTAAAACATTAGCGAAGACGACATCTTAGGACACTCACTCCTGTCGACGCCCCATCATCAGTATTAAACAACAGATCAGCCATCAAATCACACATCAACTCTGTCCGCTTAATCGTTGGCCTCATTCTCACTCCTCTCAGCACCCAACTTCACCTCCCCCCCAGCACCCTCTCATCCATCCACAGCCCCCAAATCTCAAAATGAAGCCAAGTGCGCCTCCAAAATAAACCCCAAGCTTTCAATAACCGCGGAACCGCCCTCATCCACTACACAGACATCGGCAGCATCAATGTTCACTTCAACGTAATCGGCGGACTCCAAATCCTTACCCCCGGGTCGGAAGCAGACGCCGCCGAGAAGAAGGCCTGGCGGGGCGTGAAACCCGAGCCCGGCTGGGTGATAATCAACATGGGCGACTCGATGGTGCAATTAACTAAGAGCCTGCTGCGGCGCAACATCAACCGCGCCACTTATGCGCCAGGGGATCAGGCCAAGGAAGTGCGGTTCCCATTGGGATTTTTCGCGAAGCCGGAGCTCAAAACCCTCATGAACGCGTTGGGAGGTAGTGATTTAATACCAGCTGCAGAGCAAGGGGAGGTGATGCTCAATCTGAGCGTCGAGCAGTGGGCGAAGCAGAAGACGATTGCGCTCAGGCCTGGTGAGGATAACGCGCGTAGCCGCGCTGGTTCGATAGCTGCCGCATAGGAAATTCGACAGGGTGCAATTCTGGAAGGTAGGTTACTCCTAAGATTTTATGACTAGCCAAACTGCAGTTTTTCCTTATATAGAGTGTAGACTCCTGCATGAAACTTCAGAAGTCATCTACAGTTTAAATGAGATATCTCTCAAAGATCTCAATTATCTGATACCATGCCGTGAAGTACCAACCCGGAACCCGTTCCGCCCCCCCATCATCCCACCCGTCCCCCAACCCGTCCCATCCACCCCACTTCCCACTTTCCACTCCACCACCCCCACACACCACACGCCACCCATGCCCACCAACTCCCCCACCCTCACCCTCTCCTCCCCCCACACCTACCTCCACCTCTCCCTCCCCTCCTCCAACCCCGCCCCCCAAATCGCCTCCTCCTCCTCCTCCTCCCAACCCCCCCTCGACCCCCTAACAGCCCGCACGCACCTAACCACAGCCCTCATCCGCTTCCTCGGCGAAACCGGCGCAGGGGTCCCCATCGACATTCTCAAGATCGAAAACAGGGACGTTTGGGTACGGGTGCCTAGGTATGTGTGTTTGCGCTACTCTACCATGATTTAAAAGCTTCGTGGGAGATGGGGAGACTTGGCGGAGAAGTGACGGGTGAGGGAATGGAAGGGCTGATTATTCCGGTATGGGGGTTGGGGGGTTTAGGCAAGATGCGAGAGCCGTAGTGGGCGCGATTGGTGGTGCGGCGGGCGGGTGGAGGGTGGCGGGGAGGGGGGAGTGGGTGGGTGGGGTTGTGGGGGTGGGGGGTGGGGAGAGGAGCGTTTGGGGGGGTTGAAGAGGGGGGATGGGTGGTTTGAGGATTGGTGGGAAAGGGGGTGGGTAAAGGGGGTTTTACTGTATGACGGGGGATAGGGTTGGCGCAGGTGGGTAGTTGTGCTGGATTGGATCGGATGGGTTTGCTGACGGTAGGGGCAGTGGGGGCAAGGCTGGCGAGATCCCTCCCAGTGGACACTTTATGGATTTTTTCGAGCTTGGCAACAGCAAAGTATCGTTCCAGGGACTCGTGGCTGCGGAAGATTTGCTGTGGAAGCCGAGACTGGCTCGCTTCTATTCCTAATGTATGACTTCTATGGAGTGTGATGATGGCACGGCGATGGAGAGGATAGGGGTATTCGTGATCATTGGTCTAATGTACAAGATATGTAAAATAATCATTGGAAGCCCCGCTAAAAAAAATCTGTAAATCTAAGCTCCTCCCAGGGAAGATACGCCACTTCAATGAACAGATGTCGCTAATTTACATGGATTTTAGATATCGATTTCGTGTTGCTAGAGATAGACATGGGCTACATCATGGACGTGAGGGAGTTCTGCGCATACGCCTGCGGTGGTGAGAAATGTCAGCCATGATGGTACGAAGGGAGGAAGGGACGGCTCACCATGGGTTTTATGTCAGGATGTGGGACAGCGTCGAACTTGTGAAAGTCGAGCTTCAATTCCGGGCCGATGTTGATGTAGGCGCCCTTGTTCTCCGTGCTGTCACAATATTTGGGTGCTGAGAAGACTTCGAGAATTTTAGTATTCTTCCAATTGTTAGAGTTCCGAGAAATTTACCAGTGACACAACGGCCGCCATGTTCCACCTCATATCCCTCCATCCGCACTTCATGACTTCGGATTATAGCTTCCAAGCCGTTGGCCTCGCAAAATCTCTTCGTGACATCCGGCCCAAATTGCAGACCGACACCTCTCTTGCTTGGACCTCTACCGGGCATGGTCTGCGGATCTGTCCACAGCATCTCCATCATCAGGCCTTGCTGTCCAGGCTGTCTCTGCTGATGCCTGTTCAATTTCCTAATGTCGTCTAGCGAGGTTTTATCGTCTGAGAATAGACCACCGTGGAGCGTAAGGTACTTTTTGCCGACCAGAGTCGCAAGAGGTAAAGCAGAGAACGACTCAGAAAACAGCTTGAACACCTTCTCTGTGTATTTGGCTTTGCATTCGCCTTCGAAGCCGTAGACTCTGTTCATGTCGTCTGTTTCGTGATTGCCACGATTTAGAAAGAAAGAATTGGGATTTAGCCATTTGTATGCGTAGAGGAGTAGTGCAATTTCCGTGGACCAAGAACCTCGATCCACGAAATCGCCGTTGAAGAGGTAGTAATGTGAGTCCGTAGGGAAGCCATTGAGTCTAAATATTTCGAGGAGATCAAAGAACTGCCCGTGTGTGTCGCCGCATACTGTTAGACTGTGTCCCTTTGCAATTTCCATCTCAACCATCGTAGGTTCATCGTACACAATTTTCTTGACAGCAGCGATTATTTGGTAGACGTATTTGCGGTGAAGCTTCTTCCCGTCCTTGAATCTTTTTATCATGTCGTCAACGAATTCTTGTGTCATCTCGTGGCCCAGCTTGTGCCCATCATAGGTATCCTCGACCGCTATTGAATCGATGTCGAGTCCTTCGAATGCGGATGGCTCATCCCCTACTTCTATTGCCCTTAAGAACTCCACCCTCCGTACTATTTTCTCACATTCAGCTAACTTTAGTTTGGCATCTTTGTTGTTGGGCTCTTTCTTCACGACAGTCTTGAAATCCTTTAGGGCTTCTCTGGAATTTAATATCGCAGTGTTGGCAACAGCTCTCCTGTAATATGCCTGCAGGTGTATTAGAAAACCCTCTGGAGCTTTTGCAAACTCGTAGCTCACTTTGACATAAGATGGATCTAGCTCTATAGCTTTCGAGGTATCAGCGACGGCGTAACCGTACGACTCGAGCTTTATATTCGCCTATATTTACCGGCATATCAGTGGCATGACTAAAAACCGAAAAGACCAGTCGAAAGGTACACTAACTTGAGCTCTGTTGCAGTAGAAAGTGGCATCTTTACCATTAAAGTCTATAGCTTGCGAGTAAAACTCTATGGCTTTCAACCAATCATGGGAGGCAACGGCCTCGTTGCCCTTTTTCTTAAGAGCAAGGGCATCTTCAGTAGAGGGCATATTAGGATGAAGATGAGATATGCAAATTCAGTGACCTCTTGATCCAAAAATACAGCGTTGAACGACAGTGTGGAGTAGATGTCGTGGTCATATATCTAAGAGATGAAATAATGGCCTATGAGAGATTCTTGGAGATTCTTCTGGATCGTTTGGACACCCCGTTGTCGATCATCCGGCGCTAGGCCCTACGCAGAACCATGGAACAGAACCGATTCGCTCCTCGGTCGTCAACACTGATTCGACAAAACAACGTCTGATCTGAAGACAAACTTGATTTGATCAGAGTCTTGGAATCACCATGACCTCCAACTTTGTCCCGGGAAACCAAGCACGCTACCTGCGGGCTTGTATGGTCTGCTCTATTGTCCAGACTTTGGGTGTACGTCCCCCACCTCGATGCAAATTCCCCTGGTGGTTTCAGTCCTCGATCCTCTCTTGCATCTCTCTATCATTCGGAAGCTAATCACCTGACTTGATCCAGCGTTTCATCCGTGAAGGTTGCCCCAATTGCGAATCCTTCCTCGACCTCACGAACCACCCGGACACGGTACAAGAATGCACGTCGCAAGTCTTTGAAGGACTCATTACTGTACAGGATCCGGCCAGAAGCTGGATCGCAAGATGGCAGCGGCTGGGAGGCTATGTTAGTGGGGTCTATGCTGTAAAGGTTGTTGGAATTGTAAGTGCTGGGTCTTGCTGTGGTTGGGCGAGAGGCGGAAGACGAGCCCGACCCAAATCTTGGTGATCCAGATCTGGATGCGCGGGGGTTTTATTTTCGATAGCATAGCTAACTCCACTGCGAATTCGTAGTTGCCTGAAGAGGTGATAGCTAACATTGAGGATGCTGGTGGAAGATATATTCCGTAAGTGTTGTGCCTAGATGACTGTGTATGTCGACAGCACTGAACAAGGTTCAGGCGAGATGGGACTGCTACTGAAGAAGAAGCGTGAGGGCTGGATCTGGGATTTCTGGCCTAGGTCTATTGCATTACAGCAGGATAGCTTTCTGGCATGGCGCTCCGGTGGCGTTGATGGGTTGATCAAAAGAGGATACCCGAAGTGGAGGTCGCTTTCAGGAAATGTAACACCATTCATGACGATTACACATCGCATGTGACCTTTGAAGGGTAACAGAAGACCTAATCTGGTGCTTCGGACTGCGAATGCTTTTGCTGGTAATGGCCGGGTCTGTTCTGCACCCTTTTCATAAACCGCCTCAAAATCCGAAAGTCTCCAAGGCTGGTGAATTTGACTACCAGTATTTTCGGCCGGTTATCGGTAAAGCCGCAGCTTCCGGATTATATATCTGACTCTACAACAGATCGGGGTTGAGGGTCTTTGGGATACCTTGTGGATTTTGGTATTATCGGAAGGCCCCACATATCCGAGATCCTATCTCGTCACCGTCGTTTTTGTTTGAAGTATCTGCTTTTATAAGCTATGGTACACTGAGAATGCATGTGGCATGTTCTAGTTATTACGGCAAAGAAAGTCCTATCCACTTCCACTGGTATAACATGCAAGAGCATGGCCCCGAAAATAAAAAGAAATGCGTTGTGCATCAATAGCTCGAAATCTGAGACGTCGTTGAACTGGAGTACTGACGATTACTAAAGACATATCAGAGAAATGTAGAAGGCATTATCATGCTGGTGCTGGCCCCTCACGATGTAACGTAACCAGACCACCAAAGAAAGCCATAAGGAGTAGAGAACCAATGTGTGCCTCGCTCAATGTTTCAAGGGATAAAAACCACCGACTATGCTGAGCGCTCATGAGTGCGTGCGTGCAAAGAACTTTTAAGAAGAACGCTTGAAACTGCAGGACAATGGCCACCACATAAATTCCATGCGTACGTAGTCCATGGTATCGTAAATCAGTCATCGAAGTGTTTCGTGAATCCTCCTCTTTTACCATTATCAGGCCGTAGGTGGTTGCTGATGTGTCTCGTGAACCCTATACCCGGTTGCTAGTTGCCGTTCCGGTTGCTGCTCCCACTGATGTCCTTGTTGCTGTTCATTTTGTTGTGTAGAAGCACCACCGCTTTCGCCAGTATCCATAGCTTCAGGCTCAACAGGTCCGGCAGGCTCAGAAATTGCTGCATGCTCCTGCAGTTCAATAATCAAGTTCCCCGGTCCTAGCTGAGTAGGAGGTTGGGTCTCTGGAACAGTGCTCCCAATATCTTCCCCAATTTCCGTTCGCATCTGATCTGCAGCGTGCGCAGTTGCCTCGAGCGACGGGTTCCTCGCTGCTGCCTGCTTTGGCCTCTTTGGGCGTGCAGGCTTTCTGCCTGTAGAGCTCTCTCCTACTCCACCAGGTCCAGCCAGAATTGGCGTAAATATATTGGCCGTCGGTGCTGCGCCTTCGGCGGAATGTCTTGGGGTCCTGGTTTTCTTCGGGGGTGGGTAAGGCTCTCCTCTTGCAGCAGCTTCAACGGCTCGGATCTCATGTTCTGCTTTGCTTGGCCGTCCACGCTTCTTCTTGTTTGGCGGCGGCTCGCCTGTACTTGCTGGGGTCGATGGGAACGCTGGATGGTCATTTGGATCGTTGACTGCAGCGAAGCTCGAGACGCGGGGCTGAATCGTACGATCCGCTGTTGTGGACACGTCGGAGCTAGGCACTGGACGCTTCTTTGGCTTCGGAGGTGGAGCTTGGTAATCTGGTCGACCTGCAGGCTGGTATGAAGCAGGGTAACCAGACACCAAACGTGCACGGAGGAGTTCAAAGGTCTCTGCGCATGCCGCAACAGATCGTCCTAATTAGAGCAGGGTCAGCTCACGCACTGCTTCCAAAATGGACCTTCTGGTAAAAGAGCAAGCCCCAACAGCGAGTGCTCCCATCCAGCTGCACTGCAGGAAAGTAGTCCGCTGGATGAGGAAGGATCTTCGCACCTAGAGGTAAAGCCATCTGATTCCAGCTTGGTGTAATGCCGGCATCTTCAATAAACTTCGCAAGGTGAAGCGGTGCTAACGGAGACTTCTTGAGGATCTCGGCGAGAAAGTAGCGCTACCACAGTGATTTGTTAGATTCAGCCTTTCATTGCCCCCAATGATTCGACCGCAACCAGGCTGTGAGCGGCTTTCCGTAGCGAGGTAGCTGGAGAGTGAGTATGACATACCTGTTCGTCCTCGCTGAACGGCGGCTCACCTGTGGGCATTTCGCAATTACAGCGGCCTGAACTAGGGAATCAAGTAACTGCGCGTGCGGCGGCAATAAATACCAACAAAACGTGGCAGCCTGTCAAATGCCCGGCGAATAGATATTAAAAGTTGCTATTTGGCTTGAATGAATTACTTGCGTATCACCCGAAAAAACGCGTAACGAGTGTGCAAGAAACGAGAGTTGCGGTTAGGGGCCCATGACGGGCTGAAAAGAATCTGTTCTCAGGAAAGGCTGAGGGCCAGAAAGAAGAGAAGAGAATGGAGGTAGAAATGAAACAAGGAAAAAGCGAAATATTGTTGTTTATGAGTGCCGGGAAATAGGTATAATTAAGCAACACCTGGGAAGATGCTGCACAATGCGAGACTTGCAGATTGTTGCATGAGCTTTAGTAGCTTAAGGGCCCGCCTGGGGGGGGATTCCACCATTTCTATTCATATAATCTCCGCCATCAGTCCACCTTTCAAGAACACACCCGCTGAGGGCGGCACATTACTTATCGTGTCCTCCTTTTCTAGCGAACATGATAAGCAGAACTTGGAAGATCAGGTGTTCTTGCCCTAATGCGATTTGGTTTTCAGCTGCCAATACCTTCAACTCGCCTTCCTACTGGCCAACGTCTCGGAGCCAATCAGAGCTGTCCATCACCTTTCCCTGTTGTTCATTGTCTGCTCTCGGATGTAAAACCTACACCACCACAGGGCCGGCACATTCAGAATTATGGTAGCGACGAGTGTATCACGGTTGTGCGGACGATTTCGGCATTGATATGCTCTCAACTATTTCCTACCTTACGCCGGGCTATATAATCCTTTGCTCTGTTGTGCGCTCATTGTTTAGGCAGGGGACAACTCATCATGCCACGTCGGTCATCGAAGCCATTTCCCATGACTAGCGGACTGCCTTAGTTGGCCAGACTCCGTGAGAGAGGCTCTTTGGAGGTCGACGATTTAGAAGATCTGAAGGCTTGCATATGATGAGAGTGCCATCTTCAACTGTTGGTCGCCCCGAGAAGCCCCTTTCATGTAACACTATGTAGGTACTTTACTCAAATGAAGCAGCCCCTCACACACCGCAATTCCACTTCGGTCAGAATTCTTTGCGTCGTCTGCTTGCGATTGATTCTATGGGCCATGTGCGTCCAATGTTCTTCGATCGGCGCTTGGGGTGCCTTCATTGTATCTTAGATATTTATCAGGACTTTAAGAAGAATGTTTGCTTTGCCGTACGAGCGAGGGGAGACTCAAGTGTGATGGTTCGGGATTTGCCGAGAGAGAGGTGAACCTTTGAATCTGACGAGCCGAAGGGCGCAAAGTGACTTACCATCCTACGAATCCCACCCTGACATCAATCGAAGCCATCCAGAGACCTAGGTGATGATCCTGCTTATCGTCGAGCTTGCTGACAACTTGCCCCTGGTTGTGCGCCGTTTTCAAAGACGTTCATTATCGAACAGAGCGCGCCTTAGCACATGTTGCGGAAGCCCCCTTGAGGTTTCTCTGCTTTTCAAATCTCGTTGCAGAGCTTCACTATTCGTTCTCTACTAGATTGTTATCTCCTGCAATTCCTGCGATAACCCTTAATGACAACCCCTCAACACCTGTCCCGTCATCCTCCAACATCATCCTCGATCACCACCCAGTCCCGTTCCCCGCGGGTGAAAGACTACAACAACCAACTGCATCTGCAAAAAATCCCCAGAACAAAGCAGCAGACCTCATAAACTGGCCGCTACCTACAGGTTGTGCGACTGGCAATGGAGTAGCTTAGAGGGTCATGCGTAGTGACTTGTTGGGGCGGGCTCATCCATCGCTAAATTCACATCTTCCTGTAGACCACTTACAGTTCTGACCACGCATTCTTACTCCACTCTCAACCAATACCAACCCATTACGGTGCACAACGAACGACGAAAGAAGTCTAAAACCGTGGGAGCTGATATTTAAGAGGTAAAGATGAAAAATGGGAGTCGGTCGGAGGAGGTGCGAGGGAGAACAAGGGCAGGAGATATCAAGGAAGAATCAAGCACGGGCGGCACCAACACGCCCAGAAGTCTCACCCTGAAGTCTTCTTCATCGTCTCCGGTGAAATCGACGACCTCAGCACAGTCGCCTGACATGGATTCAGAAAAGAAGGAAGAGACAATTGGTGGTGATATTACTGTAAAGCTAGAGCCGGGCAAGCCTCCCAAGCTCTCACGAAGCTCGTCCCAGAAGATCACGTCTAGACCTGCACCATTATTTGATGATTATCCTAATCACACAGATGAGGCCAAGAGCAGCTTTCAAGTGATTCTAGAGTGCGCCTACTCAAACAAGTCTATTGGCTCTACGGAACATGCTATGGACTGCGATTGTGCGGATGAGTGGGGTAAGTTCATTTAGACATTGATCTCCTGCTTGACTGAGAACCTGATGTGGTACTACAGATGCTTCGACCAAAGTTAACCTGGCATGCGGGGAAGACTCTGACTGTATCAACCGTGCGACAAAGATTGAGTGTTTCGGTGATTGTGGGTGCGGCCCCGACTGTCAAAACCAACGATTCCAGCGACAGCAATTTGCATCTGTGTCCGTCATAACAACAGAGAAGAAGGGCTACGGTTTACGAGCTGACACTGACCTACATCCTAATGATTTCATATTTGAATACATTGGGGAAGTCATTGGTGAGGCCCAATTTCGCCGCCGCATGGTACAATATGACGAAGAGGGCATTAAGCATTTCTATTTCATGTCCCTTACCAAAGGCGAATTTGTTGACGCAACGAAAAAAGGGAACCTGGGCAGATTCTGCAATCATTCTTGCAATCCGAACTGTTACGTGGATAAGTGGGTGGTGGGTGATAAACTTCGCATGGGAATATTTGCCGAGCGGAACATAAAATCTGGCGAAGAATTGGTTTTCAATTACAACGTCGACCGTTATGGAGCCGACCCACAGCCTTGCTACTGTGGTGAACCAAACTGCACAGGCTTCATTGGTGGCAAGACTCAGACTGAACGGGCAACCAAGTTGTCAAATCTTACAATTGAAGCTCTTGGTATCAACGATGGTGACGGATGGGACACTGCTGTCGCAAAAAAGCCTCGCAAGAAAAAGGTCGGAGAAGATGACGAGGAATACGTCAACAATGTTCAGCCCAAGTCTTTGGATGAAGATGGTGTCACCAAAGTCATGGCTACCCTCATGCAATGTAAAGAAAAGTGGATCGCTGTCAAGCTGCTCGGTCGAATACAACATTGCGACGATGAACGAGTCCGCAATCGAGTTGTCAAAATGCACGGTTATCAGATCCTCAATTCAACCTTGAGTCTATGGAAGGAGGACCCAAATGTCGTCCTACAGATCCTGAATATCCTTATACAATTCCCCCGTCTGACACGGAATAAGATCAGCGATTCGAAAATCGAAACTACCGTCGAGAGCTTAAAGGGTTGTGGCGATGAGCGAGTCCAATCACAGGCGGAAGCTCTTCTAATAGAGTGGAGTACTCTTGAAGTAGGTTATCGGATACCTCGCCGAAAGCGCGAGGTCAACGGTACCGCCGTTCCGGACAAACCTGACCGTCTCGCTCGACGGGATTCTAGTCACAGAGAACGAAAAGGGCGCTCGAGGTCACGATCACGATCAAAATCTAGGTCAAGATCCAAGTCTATTGACGCCCCTCGAGGCCCGGCAGCACCAAGTGTTCCTCGTGGCATCGTTTCGCAACGAAATACCTCTTTCTACAATACCCCACGGCCTCCCTATAGACCTAGACCTTACAACGCTTTACCTCCTGGCTGGTTCTCGGCCACATCTGGGGGCAGTACCTATTACTACAATGCGACAGGTGCAAGTACATGGACTAGACCCACGATGCCAGCAGCGCAAGCGCAAGCGCCGCCACCACCTCCTCCCAAGGCAGTTCCAGGAAACAAAGCTTTAGAGGACATCATCAACCAAATCACCAACGGCAAAGCAAACACTCCAAAAGCTACGGCATCTGCCTCAACGACCCCACAGCCAGTATCTGCTCAGTCGAAAAAGGAACACAAGGGCGGTAAAGACAAGTGGAGGACATATAGCGAAGACAAACAAAAGAAACTCTACGAAAACACTGTGAGAGTGACCTTTATAGTCAATTTTAGCCTAAAGGACTGACAAAGGCCTAGCTATTCCCGCACATTAAGCATGTAGTGGACAAATTCAAGTCAAAACTGCCTAAGGAAGAACTGAAGCGACTTGCGAAAGAGGTATGTCCGCTATTGATCAAGAGAAAAAGGGGCGAAAACTAGTGCTGACTTTTCATCTCCTGTAGCTTTCAAAAAAGCTTGTGAACTCGGATTTCAAGAATCACCGCGTCGAAGATCCTACTCAGATTTCATCTAGGCAAGAGAAGCACGTGAAGAAGTTTGCTAAAGAGTTCTTCGACAAAGCTGTCGCCAAGCAAATCGAATATGAAAAGAAAAAGGTGGAGCCGAAAGACAAAGAAGGCGAGATAGCAGCATCGCCTACTCGAGTAATTACGCCAACACTCAAGAAGGAGCCCAATGAGAGTGATGGAGAAAAGGGCATGGAAATGTCAGAAGATGATCCCGAAAAGGAGAGAGAGGATCTTACAAACCCAGCCACGCCAACGGACCAGATGACCAACGGCGAAGGTCTCAAGCGAAAGAGAGGAAACGACAACGATTCCAATAGTGTTAACTTGGGCGATGATGATGATGATGAAGCAACGCCGAGCAAACGTCCCAGATCAGCAACGCCGCCCTTTCCGCCTCCACCGCCGCCGCCACCGGGCGAAGCTACTTCTTCAGATCAAGCTACACCTTCAAAGCTTGCTGCCTCAGCGGACGAGATGATGATGGACAGCGTGGAAACCCGAGCACATGGCAATTTTGAGCAAGCCTCGAATAACGTCAGTCCAGAGGAAGGTCAAACTCCCTTCAAGGACTCAATGATGGACGACGTAGGCCCACGACAACTAGCGGAGAGCTTTGATGTCGCCCGAAGCAGGGAGAGCGTTGTAACGGATATGTCGGACAGCGTTCCAAGCCCGAGTCTGGTCAACGCATCTGATGTGACACCGATGGAATCTGATAGCGAACGGGACAGCGAGCGAGGGCGATCATTCGCCGGAGTCAATTTGGTACGGGTGCAGCAGCTTCAAGTGCACGATGTGGCGTGAACTTTGTAATATAAGTACCTTACGGTAGAGAGTGGAGGGTGGGTGTCTCGTGGAGGAGACACAAGAGCATTAGCTTCTGGGAACGGCGACTTCAACCGTGACGGCGATTCATGCTGCACTACGCAGCACTTTAGTAGTCATACAGCTTGCATTGACCGAGGAACTTACAAGACAAGATAAACAATGCATATGGTATCTACTATCTACGTATCCCAAGTGAAGTGACTGGCAACTCAACCGTGAAAGCGATTACAGTACCATGAAAGGTTGGACTTGCTTCATTAGCACTAGATCGGGTGGCGAATTCGCGTGGCCAAAAAGCCGGTTAAGTTTGAAATAATCCCCGGATTTCAAGTTCTGCCCCTCCAATCCTCTCCGTCTCCAACACCAACACCACCAACACCACCAACACTTGGAGAAGTGTCGAACAACATACTCGCTTGAAGCAAACGCGATTTGTGCTTCCACTGGATAACGAACTTGGATTGACCGGCGATATATCGAAAGACAGCCTTCTATTCACTCATCACTGTTGAGGGTTAACCCCGCATCTTATCAACACAATTTGCTGGAGGGCTTCTTACTGCCCACTGGCTCCAAAATTCAATTAAAGCACCCAAGTGGCACCTATCTCGTCGACGATCAAAGAGTCTTGAACCCCTTGTTCTCGGGCAATATGGCATCTCTTCTCCGAACAACGTCCCGCCTCCGCCCTCTTACTCGACTCAGTGCTACGCGGTGCTTCGCACCCCGTTCAGTCACGACCACCGCCAGACCCGCAGCCAATGCTGCAACCGCGATGATGCCTGATGCATCGAATCACGAAGAACCACTTTTCCCAAATGAGCCCCATGCACCAACGGTACGGACAGCAATCCCTGGGCCAATAAGCAAGAAGGCGATTGAGGATTTGGACAGAGTGTTCGACACGAGGAGTCTGAACATGATTGCCAACTATCAAAACAGCTTTGGAAACTATATTGCTGATCTGGATGGCAACGTCCTGTTGGATGTATACGCCCAGATCGCTTCTATTCCGGTGGGCTACAGCAACCCGACTTTGCTTGCAGCAGCAACATCACCAGAGATGGCCAGCGCCATTATCAACCGCCCGGCGCTAGGCAACTTCCCACAGCATGACTGGGCATCCATCCTCGAGACTGGAATCCTCAAAGTGGCACCCAAAGGCCTGAACCAGGTCTTCACAGCCATGGCCGGCTCCGACGCTAACGAAACCGCATATAAGGCCGCCTTCATGTGGCGCCGAATGCAAGAACGTGGTGGCCGCCCAGACGCGGAGTTCAGCGCCGAAGACATTTCCTCCGCAATGAACAATCAATCCCCCGGCTCCCCTCAACTCTCAATTATGTCCTTCCGCTCCGCCTTCCACGGCCGCCTCTTCGGTAGTCTCTCCACCACCCGCAGCAAACCAATCCACAAACTCGACATTCCCGCCTTCGATTGGCCTCAAGCCTCGTTCCCCCACCTCAAGTACCCCCTCCATGAATTTGCCCAAGAGAACATGGCCGAAGAAGCACGCTGCCTTGCCGAAACAGAAGATCTCATCAAGAACTTCCACAACCCGGTCTGCGCTGTCGTTGTCGAACCCGTCCAGTCCGAAGGTGGCGACAACCACGCCTCTCCAGCTTTCTTCCGCGGTCTACGCGAGATTACAAGACGCCACAATGTTCTCTTCATCGTCGACGAAGTCCAGACCGGCGTCGGCGCCACCGGCAAATTCTGGGCTCATGAGCATTGGAACATGGCCGAGCCCCCAGATATGGTCACCTTCTCCAAGAAAGCCCAGACCGCCGGCTACTACTTTGGCAACCCCGATCTCCGCCCCAACAAGCCTTACCGCCAGTTCAACACCTGGATGGGCGACCCCGCGCGCGCCATCCTCTTCCGAGCTATCATCCAGGAAATCGAGCGCCTCAACTTGGTCGAGAATACAGCGCAGGTGGGCGAGTATTTGTACAGTGGGTTGGAGAGATTGGCGCAGCAGTACCCACATGAAATTCAGAATCTGAGAGGAAAGGGACAGGGCACGTTTATTGCGTGGGATAGCCCGAGGAGGGACGAGTTTTTGAAGAAGGCCAAGGGGCAGGGAGTGAATATTGGGGGGAGTGGGGAGAGGGCGGTGAGGCTGAGGCCGATGCTGATTTTCCAGAGGCATCATGGTGAGTTTTTCCCTCCCTACGGTCTTTGAGGTTGAGAAATAAGTGTACTAACGAGCTGCATAGCGGACATCCTACTAGAAGCGACGGAGAAGTTGATCTCCTCGTAAGACCCTCTGTTTTTGGATTTACTCGACTAGCGATATTTGATCTGCGACTCTTGCATCTGTACATATCTCGCAAAAGCAAAATCTACACCAACGTTTCCACCTACCGTCTTGTCCGTCAGCATACCAGCCGTGATCAAACGCCGAAGTCGAAGTTCGAGAATATTGTAGCTTGCACGACTTTGTACGTTCCTCGAAACCGACAACAATACCTATCTGCCCTACTTGCTTTCCCGCCCCTGACACGCCGCATTCCCGCCTCGTCCATTTCTCAAAACCCCCCTCAGTACACAAATTCCTACCATCTCCTCCCTATTCCCTCCCCACCCTCACCCTCACCTTCCTCTTCCCACCTCCCCACCTTACCCTCAACACACAAATCCCCACAAAGCTTCCAAAAAGCTTCAATGAGTATGGGAAGCGGGGTTTTATTTTTGCGATGCACAATTACAAGGGATATGAGTGATATGTAGATACGGAGGTGCTAAGAGCGGTCTTTGGAATTCCCAAATACCTACGCTTCATTTATGGGATTTAGCTGAGCTGTAAAATCAACCATAGGGCCGTTTGTTGATATAGACACGCTCGCAGGGCAGTTGTGGTTTCGAAGGTATTGGCGGGGGTGAATCTGACTCGAGTGAGGTTTGATTGTTTTAATTTCCCCCCTTTTTTTATATTTTTTTATACATAGGTTCGTTACTGCTTGCGTTTCTTATGTGCTGCGTGCGGGTGTGCAAACTGCCGTTTCCCCCTCATACTGTACGTCCTCTCTCTCCCGCGGAGCTCTCAACCGCTGTTCGTTCGTCTCCTGCGCTCTCGCGGAGTGGGATTGGTATGGTCGCAACATTGCGGGCGATGGTGGTGGGGGTGTTTCGGGTATCGAGACAGGGGGTTTTGAGGTGAATGGGGGTATATACATTATAGCTATTTCGATAGGATATGGTTGTGGGGAGAGTTTATGATACAACACTAGAAAATAGAGAAGAGTTTATCTTGCTCGTTCGCCATTCCCTCTTCCCTCACTCCCCCCTACTCATCCCCCCCAACCCCACTCATACATCCGCCGAAATACCGAATCATCTCTCGCCAGCAACGTCCTCGGCTGGTCAAACTCCACTACAGCGCCATGGTCCAGCACGGCGACTTTATCGAAGTCGAGGATGGTGTCGAGTTTGTGCGCGATGGCTATGATGGTGCAGTTGGCGAATTGGGTGGTTATGAGGGTTTGGACGAGGGTGGTGGTGGAGGCGTCGAGGCTTTGGTGGGCAGGGCGGGGCGGGGTTAGTTTTTGGTAGATTTGGGGACTGGGGCTGTGGGATGGGGGTTTTGCAAGGGGTTAAAGAGAAAAGGAGTATACCAACCTGCTCATTACCTCATCTAAAAGCAACACCTTCCCCTTCCTCAAAACTGCTCTCGCGAGACTAAACAGCTGCCTCTGCCCCTGTGATAGGTTCAGCTCCTCCATCTCTGCATCCAGCCCTCCTCTCCCCTCAATGACATCCCACAATTCAACTTTCTGCAGTGCGAGCACGATTTCCTCGTCAGTTACTGAGGTTGTGGGATCCGCGTTTAGTCGCACGCTGCCGTCGAAGATGTACGGTTCTTGCGGGACAGCTACGAGAGAGGAACGCACGTGCTCGTGGGGGATGGTTGAGAGGGGTATTTTGTCGATGGAAATGGAGCCCTGGGAGATAGGAAGGAGGCGGAGGAGGGTGGAGAGGAGGGAGGATTTGCCGCTGTAAGTGGAACGGGAAGAATTAGTAGGTTATGTATTGGGTATTACGAGGTGGGAGACTCACCTTCCGGTTCTGCCGCAGATGGCTATCTTCTGCCTGGCGGGGATTGACAATGAGATGTTCTTAAGGACAGGATTGGAAGGACTGGAAGGGTTATGGGGAATTAGCTTTGGTTAAGTGAACAAAGGCTGCGAAAAAGTTTCAAAGACTTACAGATAAGAAGCAGAAAGATCTCGAATTTCAATAGCGCCTTCACTCGGCCAAGGCGCAGGGGGCATCTGTAGCTCCGAGTCTTGGTCTTCCGACTCCGTGTCATCGATGAAATTTCTGATTCGAGCAACTGCACCAATAGAAATCTCCAGATTCACCCATGACGTTATCAGCGTTTTCATCGTCATGCCAAAGCCCATGATGTTCAGCAACGCAATAGCCATGTAACCAGGGCTGATTTTCCCAAGCAATTCAACGGTTACCGTGATCAATATTATTGCCATCACAGCGATGACAAGGTCGACAGCTAGGTTTAGCCAACGCTGAATGCAGTAGAGCAGATAGGTCGGTCTTTGAGAGTCGTCGAGGAAATTCAGAAATCGCTTCTCGTAGTAATCTTGCCACCGGAATGCTCGTATCGTAGGCAGACCGCTCAGAGTCTCCATCAATTGCGAGTACAGAGGTGCCTTGTATTCGATATCTAGGAGTCGCATCTGTCTCGAGGTACGAAGGTAGAAGCGTTGAACAACGTAAAAAAGTATGCTTATACAGGGAAAGGCTACAGCGATGTATTTGGACGCGATGGACATCAATACAGCCTGTGCGACACAGAAAGCCAGACCTTTCAAAGTTATTTCAGTGAAAAGGTCGAGTATCTGGAGCGTGGATCTTTACCAATTGCTGTCCCAAGCGCTGCAGCGGGGAGTTCCATATCGATGAGTTGCAAGTCTTGGCTGAACCTAGTGCTCTTGCTCAGCTCATGTTCTTTCTTTTGGCTCCAGGTTCATTTAGACCTACCTGTTGATGGTCACGCCCGCATCAACAGCGGAGAAAAAAGACATTGGAGCCCTGGAATGAACGTCAATCGCCATTTATTCATGTTTCATGAATACAATACCTTGACACTGTTTTTAGAAGTGCGGAGTGGAAAAATAACCCAGATTTCGTTATCGTGACCACGAACAGCTGCCTGTACGCATCTCAGCTCGAAGCAATCTCAACCAAAGTCTAACCTTTTGGACCTACCAAGCTCCAATCACAACGCTGAGGGCTGCGCCTACCCCCAAAGCCACATACACGCCAAGCCATTTACCAAGGTGGGCATTTGGCTCTCTGGCATTGTCTTCAGCCCACCACTTGAGCCACAAGTCTTGCTCGTTAGTACACGGTAGCTATGCTCGACTGGAAGTGCTACCTACTCGGAAATCCATCACAGAAGGCTAGAGTGACCATCATGGCGCTAATAATGGCTGGAGATAGCAAGCCTGCAGATTGGAGGTAGAACTTGTAAACAGAAGTATCCCCGTCGCGGCGATGCAAGTCCCCTTGATTTACTCCCTTCGGTAATGCCGCATCCAACAAGCGGGCTGTCTCCGTTAGAGAAGAAGAGATGCCTCCACTAGGATTCACTTTAGTCTTCCTTTGGTCACTCCAATTAGGCTGCTGTGAGACAATGTCCGATATATACCCCGGCCGTGAAGCCAAATAGTCGAAGCTACCTTGTTCTAAGATCCTGCCGTCTTCTCCAAGGACAATGATGTTATCTGCGAAAGATGCACGACGAACTAGCGAAGCAGAAAAAAAGTGTCAGCTAATTCTATTTTTACCACCGGGCGAGAGGACTTACCATCAGAAGAAGCTAGAAGAATAGTCATGCCAGCACGACGAAGCAGTCCCTCCCGACCGAGTAAGCTGTGAAAGACGGCATTTTCGGTCTTAGAATCTAGTCCGCTCAGCACATCATCAAGTAGAATGAGTTCTCCTCGCGAGTATACTGCTCTCGCTAAAGCCTGTATTATCAGTAAGTCCACAACAATTCCGCTTCAAAATTTTAAATACTGACTGTTCGATGTTTTTGACCTCCACTAAGAATAGTTCCTTTGCTTCCTATTACTGACTGGTCGCCTTGTGGCCATTGCCTTAGATCCTCCTCCAGAGCACAGGCGGAAATCACACTTTGATACCATACTTGATCAAACCTAGATTTCCCTAGGATGATGTCACGGAAGGTCCCATTGGGCAGCCAAGGGACTTGGTCGCAGAAAGCCATCCCTCGAGAAGCCACATTTATTGATCCTTCAAAGCCCGGCAGTTCGCCGAGTAAACCCTTCAGTACAGTCGATTTTCCACAACCCACAGGACCTAAGAGGAGAGTGAAGGTTTGTCGTCGAATCTTGAACTCCGATATATCGATAAACTTTTCCGTATTTTTGCTCCATTGGAATCTTCCATGCATTGTTGCAATCGCATCTTGATACCCTTTGTCCATCTGCACCAATTCAATCTGATTGCCCGTGGAAGGCGGCGCAGACCAGACTTGGTCGTCCTTAGAAGAAGGTGTTATCAAACGAAGTATTCTGGTATCTTCCCATGATGGCTTATTGAGGTATGCTTGGATCCTCGTAAAACAAGCCATAGCGCTCGCAATCAAGGGAAGAACTCCGATAACCAGAGCGAGAGGCTTGTAAAGGAGTGTCAGCAGGGAGAGCGATGTAAATGCGGTCGAAATGTCCAAGGCATTGTTATGCCTGAGAGCGAGACCAGTAAACGTTATGAAGGTCAGCACAGGACTAATGATGGGAGTCATAGAAGCTTTGGATCCCGTTAGTTTGAACCGTCTTTTTTGGTTGTATAGATGGTAAGGGCACTCACAGAAAGCCACAACCCATATTAGAAGAACCCGGAATCTTCTCGACAACTCCAATTCATGAATCCTTAGATGACGAATGATAGAGAAGGCACTATCTGTCAAGCCAGATAACTTGATCCATTTGATGCTGCCAATAGTAGCCGCTGTTCTCGCAACCCTTTCTTGGGATGCCTGAATCCATTTTGCTTGAGCCTTGCCCATGAAGACAGCGACACCAATAGTAGCGGCCATTGCAACTAGGGGATTAAGGTCAGAGATTAGGTATACAAGCAAAGGAGTATCGTACTTATCGCGAACGCAGCGGGTACGCTGCTTGCTGCGCCCAACTGTCGCTTGAGCAGATAAATTGCCAGAGCGATCTCAATCGGACTTGCCCATATCTCGTGTAATTGGACAATACCACCTTTTATCGTTTCTATATCCGTGCTAATTAAGGTCAAGGCAGCTGCTGGATTGACTTCAGAAGTTTCCAAGACCAATGTCTTATTGTAGATGCACGGAATGAGACATCCTCTCATTAAGGTTGCTGCTCGATACATCCTGTACTCATACTGAACATTCGAAATCTTGAATTCATCTATCAGCAGATTCATTTGTACTATGTAACGCTTGAGCCTTACCGCTAAGCCAACATAAACCAAGACGTAAGCCCCAATCAGACCATAGCCAACATTTCTGTTCTCCGGAGTGTCAGGTGAACTGGCAAAGAGAATAGCTCTGTTAATCAGGAACGGTTGAGCAAAGCTGAAGCCAAGAAAGCAAAGTCTGGGGAATGCCGCAGCTAGCAGGTGCCACTTCAGAACCCCAAGTGTGGTATTAAATAGTTTACCATCAGGCTTCTTATCGCCCACTAGATTGGGCCTTAGTACTCCTACATTCTCTCTGGAGGCATCTCGAAGATACATACCATTGGCCCAAGCGAATTGAAGTCGTTCATACAACGATTCCGAATATAGTTCTCTATCAAGCGGAAATAAATCGCCCAAGTAGAGCACTTTTCGGTACCCTTGCAAGAAAAGCGAACTTAACCACCAGAATATGCTACGACTGAAGACTCCACTCGTAGCCTCTAAAGGGTACCCTTTATAATGTGGTTTCAAAATCGTCCTTTTCTCTGTAGATTCCAACAATATCATGACAGCCTTCAACGCAATCGAAGAGGTGAAAATTATAGGAATGGTACGATCCAAACCAATCAACCACAGTGTTCTGGCTCGCGCGACGTCGAAAATGATCGACAGAAAGAGGTAGATATCAAGAACGAACGAAGGGCGTATCGAGAACACATGTTCACCGTAAGAAAGCAAGCAAAGCCCAATGGAAACGATGAACACGAGAGCGGCATTAGGAAGAGAAGCTCGGGTTCGGTGGATAGAATCTGGAGAAGCTCTGGCCCATAGAACAAGCAACGCAAGCTGGAAGATTGAAAGACAAACAGTGGATGCCTATATTTGTTTTGCAAGATCAGCACTATATATAGCATTGCTTGGGGTGGAATTGAACAAAGGCTTTCACACTAATTTATATAGTTGCAGAGGACTGCGCACAACTTTCTTCTCATTCTTATACAACTGCAGTGTTCGAAACGGGAGGATTAAGATGAAGATAGCCAGAAGTGGGATTGATAGGATCGTCTCTTCGAAAAGTAGTGTGAAGTCAAAGCCGCCACGACAATTGCCTGCGTATGGACCAAACGAATTGTCCAATGAGGGAGAACATGATGATATTTCATTCATGCTTACAAGTACTTTCCACCGGATGATATCTGGTCGAACAGAGGAATGACAGGTCGATAGGTCTTTTTATAACAACAGTTGCTGCCTATTTGCATAGTACCAAATCGACATGGTTCTCAACAGTAAGATTACACGGTAGTTTAACTACTGTGCCGCTCGGCGAGCCTGCTGCCAAGATTTGAAACATACGTAGTAGATGACACGTCGACAGATTGTTAGACGATTTGTCTATATCATTCTCATCGAGAACTTCGTAAAGCAGAGAGACCGAATGGTTGCACTTGGCACGCCTGCCAGCCGCCGTGTGACTAGGCCCGATTCGGCAAAATCCACGAAACAAACACCAGGACCTTTAGAGCTTCTAGAAAATATCAAATTCACGTAGATATCTCGAAATACAAATCAATGCTCTAGATTGGTTACAGTCCTCCCACTACGATCGGCACTACTGGCTATCTAGATGCGTCACATCCCAGACCACAGAGCCTGAAACCACCCTATAAACAGCCCCCATCTCACTCGAGCTCTTCCTCTACTGGCGGCGAATGCTTAGCCCAGACCACCTTTGCCCAGAAGACCGTCTCTATCGTTCCGAGCACCGATAGACATGCTATCACGACGAATTTGGCTCCACGCTTCATATCTAGATCTTTCAAGCTGAAGGCCGGATACGACGGATTCGACGGTTGAGACTCAGCAGGTTTGGTATTAGCGTTGGGCAAGTTTTGAGGGCTGTGGTCTTTGGTGGTGGTAGGATTAGTCTTGGGAGACGAGAAGTGCCGTCCGTGTGAGGCTATGAAGGCAGGATTGCGGTAATTGGCGAGCTAGGTTCTTGGTTATTGGTGCATTGTTGTCCTCGGGGACGGTAGAAGACGCATGCTGAATATGAGTTGAATCAGGAGTTACAAGTACTGTCTATCGAGAAGGAGTAAGAAGAATTCCGTAAAACCATAAGTCAAAAAGTCCCAGCCTCCCAGGTGATATTATCAGGTAGGCAATTCGACGTAAGTTATACGATAGCGCAGCGTAAACATGCAGATATAGATATGGGGTGTAGAATTGCGAGGGAATTGATGGCAGCTTTCGTGTAATCGGTTGGGTCTCCTGCTGGGATCTCACAAATGAGTCACAAGATACGAGGTGATATGGAATGTGATTTGGTTTCAACGAAGTTTTCACTGGAGATTTTTGAAAAAACCGTCATATCGCTTTATTACTGAAACATCCTCGACAACAACATATGTCATGTGCTCTACGGTTATGTACCAGGCAAGGTAGCATTGAGCTTTGGATCAGTCTATCGAGGTTGTTAACAAGAGAACCCTACGCTAAAGAAACACCTGCAGATGTTTCTACACGATAGTTATTGCAAGTATTCGATGAATTCTATCAAATTTGGTGACACCTTTGGGCCTGGCAACTTCTCGAGTTCCTGGCACAAGGTGCCTACTTTGATAAGATGTGTTTCCAGCTTGGTGTCTGGATGCTCAATGGTGATTGACTCGAGAATTTCAGCGAGGCTGAACTCTTTCTGATAATCTGAACTGTTGACAGGTGGGTCCAATGGGCCAATCAGACGTCGGATCTTGGCAATGCACCATGCTTCAGTAAGTCCTTCGACTATCTTGTCATTGGCCCCGAAAATGAGATATCGAGATAACCAGTGTGCCAAGTTCTCGATTAGCTGAGATCATGAAGGGTGGCATACGACTAACCGTGACCCCGAGCGACCATAAATCTGAAGAATGCCAACAACGCAGATCCCGCCATACCTCGGGGGCCCGAGTGGGAAGACTCTGGACGCGTATCTTGTTGAGGCCTTCCTACGACGCTGCAATAGTAAGCGCCGTCGGAAGGAGTTGGTCGAGCAAATACTCACCATTCGCTAAGTCGCCTACTTTGACTACCGGAGAAGGCCCGTTGATGCCGGATAGGAAAATATTGTTAGAATTGATATCTAATCGTTTAGCCATGTATGCGTTGCTAATAAGGGGCGGGCAACTGACCATTATGCATTCCGTTATACTGCAATCTCATGAGTGCTAGTGCTGACAAGACCGGTTTGGCTATGATCTTAGGAAGGGCCGAGTTTTGTCGGAAATGGTCAGATCGTACCGTTCGTAGATCATGCTCCATCCATTCAAGGACCAAACACAGCGGATCTTTGATCGTCACTATATTCTCTACTTCTGCACTGTCTTCTTCGGGTCCAATGACATCGTACAGACTTCGAATGTATTCACAAGATGCAATAGCGGGGAGCCGATGGGTAAAAAGCTCGCGCTTCAAACCTGTTATCTTGGGACCCGTCTCCGTCTTTACCACGACTCTAGGTATAAGTGAGTAAATACATCATCCAAGCACATGCATTGAGCTATACAAGCCTGCTTTGGTAGATGAAACTGGTAAAACTTCGGCTTTGAAGACTGTGGAAGCCTTGAGCGCTTCCACCAGCCGATACGTTCCTTTTCGTCTTTTGAGGATTTGTCCGATAGTAAGCGCCGTTCTCGAATGGATTGTCGATGACTACACCTGCGCTGATCTCCCCTGCACCTCTTTGTCAAGAGGTGCGTGATGAGAGTTCGATCCCAATGGTGACGATAGGAGAAGGTTGATGGAAAACAAGATGCAGGAGAGATTTTCGCCCCATTGACAGGATGAAATTGATATTGTGGCAGTAGAACGTGGAGAGAGGACATAAGACCTGAGTTTATATCGCGCCTCATACTGAATTCTTCGACTTTTTCTGCTCTAAGGATTCACCCATCCTTGTTGCTAGTGTTCCATTTCGCTGCATTGCCACTACAATCACTAGAAGAAATCGTAGTGCAATGAAAAGTATCGATTTGACTGAAAGGAGGGGAACGTAGAATTGGAAGTTCAGGTAATGGGTTACACTTCCTCAAATGTTTCAAGCGGCGGAGTTTTAGCGGCATTACATGGAAATCACGAGAAGGACACAAGCTATGAGGTTATATCAATCTATTCTCTATGTAGATCAGAGGGCGGGAGATGTGGAGATGGAACATGCGAGGAAACCTAAGGCTGCCATTTGTAGCCGCGATAGCGCGATCCTCAGGCCCCGTCTTGAATCCCAGAAATAAAGTTCTCCAACCCCACGATGATATCCCGATGACCACCCCCACTCCCCACGAGCAATCTCTGAAAGCCGAGATCGCTCGTCCCGAAACCCAACTCAGCAATGCCCGCGCCAAACTAGCCCGCGCTCCCTCCCCCACCCCGGCCCCCGCCCCCGCAATCCCCCTAACCCCACTCCACCCCCTCCTCCTCCTCTCCGACTCCGCCCTCCCCCTCGGCTCCTTCGCTTTCTCCAGCGGTTTAGAATCTTACCTCGCGCACCACCCACAGCAACCCCATCGGAGTAACCCTCTTCCCACTTTTCTCTCGCTCTCCCTCCACTCCCTCGCTACCACAACGCTTCCCTACCTCCTCGCCGCCTACCGCACGCCCTTAGCCCTGTCTTCCCTCGATGCGGAACTAGACGCTTGTACGTTGTGTCCCGTGGCAAGAAGAGCAAGTGTAGCGCAGGGAAGAGCCCTGCTCACGCTTTGGGAGCGGGCGTTCCGCGGCACCACGGTGCCCGGGGCGGAGGAAGCGGTGGCGGCGTTGGAGGCGTTCGGTTCGGCTCTAAGGTCTGCACCGGGGTCTGCAGTCGAGGATATAGAGGTAGAGGTGGTTAGTGGTCATTTTGCGCCTCTCTGGGCCGTCGTAACGCGCGCTATGGGGGTTTTAGAGCATGAATCCGCTTATACATTCTTGTTCAACCACGCGAAAGCGGTTGTGAGCGCAGGGGTGAGGAAGGGGGTAATGGGGCCCTATGCTGCGCAGGGGATTCTGGGTGGGGGGTGGTTGAGGGAGGAGGTGGAGAGGGGGTTGAGGGTTGGGGGGCGGATTGAGGTGGAGGACGCGGGGCAAGGGGTTCCGGGGGTGGATTTGTGGCTGGGGAGGCATGAGGTTATTTATTCGAGGATTTTCAACTCGTGAATAGAGACACTGGTGACGGGGAGGGGAGCGAGCTGGGGACTTGATCGGATGGAAGAAGGGGTGAGTTATGTCCGTGATGCTTGATCTATGTTGTATATTGACCACACGACAAGTGCATGCGGAGATCCAGAAGCAGAATGACAACCACTCTTGATAATCGTATATAAAAAGCCAGATTCCTGTAATCATAATGCCTCCAGTTTCTATACAACCTCGATTTCCTAAAGACCATCATCGCGCTCACAAGTGTCGCCCTTCCTGCCCCATACACCACCAAGGGTCCCGTCAGTCATTGCGGTTTAGCTAGAAGGTAAAGCCCCCCGGCAGAGTTTTGCCCATACTCCCGCCGCCGTATACATCTTAGATGAACACCTTCCAAGACCAGCCCACGTCCTCTATCCAGACGCCTTGCATCCAACATTAGAAAAGCACACTAAATATCAGAGTCACCGTTATAGCAAAAAGCATGTCGCGGGTATTCACCCCTGCCAATCCTACAGCGTTCTGCAACATCCCTAGACTATTGCAATGCGGCTCCGAGCGTTGCCCGTAGCTGTAATGCATGCCATGACCTTCCAACGGACAAGCGAAACCCAACGCCGCTGGACAGCTCTGCACAAGATTATAACACAAATCGATGCAGGGCAGGACTTCCTTGTAGGGCCCCGCATTGATCTGTGCATCAATGATCCAGTTGCGCGACTGATTTGAGTACCAGCGATTTTGGTTCTCGTTACTAAACTCCGGGCCATTGCCGGTAGAGCCATTGATAAAGGGCGAGGCGACGGCGCGAGGTTGTAGGTAGGGTTTTCTTGAGGAAAAGTCCTCGCAGCGCGGAATCGCAACGGCACAAAGCCATTGCTTGTACGCACGATCACAATCATCACAGGTTCGCGCAAGGGAGTATTGTGCTGTGGAGGTTGTGTTGCAAGGAATCTGCTGGAGAGAGAAGGTGAAGTTCTTGTAGGCAGCCTGGGCGAAGTAGTCGTAGATGGCGGTGAGGTTGGTGACCTTTGGGTTGGAGGGAACGGCATAAGCGACTTGAGAGCAGAATGGGAGGTTGTATATGATTTGGCAATTATTATCTGTAAGATGGAGTTGTTGGTTAGATTGGAGCGGACTGGTATAGGAGAGGAGGGGCTAAAGCATACCAGATTTGGTGGTGAAGTTTACGGGATTCCACACAGTACCCCCTCCGCCCACGACGCCACCCCCTGACGAGGTAGAATTGCCATCTATGCCGATGATGGCGTAATAAGCAGAAGTACCATTTAGATTCTTGAGGAAAAACTCCTGTTTCGGGAATCCATCACCTCTCTTTGTCATATCAGTGTCCACATTCGAGGCATTCTTCCCTTGCAGATTGCCTTGTATCTGGGCGTGGTTTTTAAGGCCACATACCGACCTATGAAGCCCGAGAACAGTTGGATCGTCTTGATTATACGCATACACGCTGAATCGAGGCGGACCGTTCATCCAAGCTTGGGACTCAACTTGGTACACAGGGTCTGATGTATTTGGATTTGAGAAAATAGAGGAGTAAAGCAAAGCCGAAGTAGTATCGCTGTCAATGACTGTGAAATTAAAGCTACTAGTGCCATTGCACGATGCATAAAGCGCATCGATAGAAGCTGTGAGTTCATAGTTGTAGTTGCCACTAAAACTCGAGCTCTGCGGCGCAGAGACTGAGAACCAGACATTACTTGTAGCGTCAAAAATAGTTTCACCGCATCCACCGTCAATAGAGACAATTCCGTCATTGGTATTATTATCGGGCTTCTGATTCGTCGGCTTTTTAGAGATGTAGAGCTCCAATGGCGGCGGAGCTACATTTGGGTTGGGTTCATTGGCATGAGGCTGATCACAGGTGTTCACGCTGAGGTATATTCTTCGAGTATTTGTAGCGCTGTTTTGCCTCTTGGCCAATTCCACAACCTTCTCTTCATCATTGATATTCTCCGTCAGTTGCACGACCTGAGTATCGCGCTTGGAGATATTCGATGGAAGCCCCGGCGTCTGTGGCGAGAATGGTCCCCAGATCGTCTTATTCGGAAACGTCCAGTATTGAGTCTGACCTCCATTAATGTTACTCTTGCCAGGAGCATTGTTGCCCAGTTCTTGAATAGTAGCCTCTGCTCTCCCGATAATACTCCGGTCAATCCCGGCAAACTCCGGCGTATAATTTTCCCCTTCTAATCCATTCTCTGATGACGACGCATCGAACGGCTCTGACTGATGTAGAAGCTCCAGTAATCGAGGATGATTGTGGTCTTCATGCGCTATCGAGTCTGCGTTGGCTGCAGAGGCAAGATGTGGATTAGAAAAGGCTAGGTAAAGTAGCAGAAGGACTAGAGAGGCGGCGAAGGAGGCGGCGAAACGCGATTGAAGGGCGGTGAACTTGGGGAATAGCATTTAATAATGGAGTGAGAGTAGGCCCGCCTGCTCTTCCTTAATAGCTCTCCTGCTCAAAGAAGTGGAGGCCGGCCCCAAAGTCCTGTCCGGGAAGCCAGGGACAATGCCGTCACTGGTACTTAATGGATAGGGTATCGTCGCATGTTCTTCGTGAAGCAGGTCAGGAAGTGCAAAGCTCTCCCATAGGTTGTAAGGGCATTGAACGAATGTTGGGTACTACCTTGGGAGTATTCAGAGAGTTGTGGCGGTTGTTCGAGGCTGTGAGGCTGAAACCTGGTGAGAAAGATCCCGGCGCGGCTCCTTCCGTTCCATGTGGCCCTGGTGCTGAAGTCATGCTTCTTCAACCATCATCAACACCTGGTGATGAAGATATGCGGTCCAGCGGCAGTACAAGGGAATGCGGTGGTTATTGAAGTGACCCAAACACAGGTATGGATATTTCGGCAGGTTTGTCTTAGCTTGCTAAGACTTGCGATTGCAATGAGCGGACGACGACTTCTAGATGCAGCAGCCATATATAAGGCCTCCCGTGGTGTGGCTTCCAAGTATGTCACACTTCGCGGGCACCAATGGGAGAAGTATAGCAGAACCTCTTCTTTGGTCAAAGTCGTCAAGAATCAAACCGATAGAGTTACTCTCACTGTAAAGGCTGCATCGGCGCTTTCAGAGCGTTTCAACAGCCCTGGTCCCACATATTCTACTCAAACACCCCGTGGAAGTAGTTCTGATTATAAGAACTCCATACCGGGTCAAGAAAGCATTCAAGGAGTGGATAAAACACTTGTAAAGAAACAAGGCCTCGAGCAGGATCACTTCTATCAGAGATCAGAGGGAAACTCTACCGCTGATCCGCCACCAGAAGGCGAATTTGGCGTAAAGCAAGAGAAAGCTAAAAGATATCCCCTACTGGATGGGTCAATACCTCCCACGGATGCTGATAACAACGTGTTCCAACCACAAGATGTTTTCTCAAATGTGTCGCGAACAGAAACTCCGAAGAGCTCACTGTTTGAGGATAAGGCAAGTCACAATAACACCTTAGAGTCAGCTTCTTCCGATAGGACAAGCATACCTGATCTTGCTAAAGAAGTGGAACAATCGCCCGCTAATCGAGCTCCCGAGCTACAGCGACAAGCAGAAAAGCAAATTCCATCCGAATCTGCTGAGCCTGTAGCTGCAGCATCGTCTAAATTTAAAAGCGAGGTCCAGGGACAAGATATTTCCCACACACCTTCGCCAAAAACAAGTCAGTCGCTTTCGGGTCTCCCACGAGTCAAGCTTCCCAAGGTTAATGAGGACACACAAAATGGGGACGAGCTTTCGAACCATGGTCAAATCAACCAGGACGTCTTCTACTCGTCTATCCCCAAGGATCATGGACCCGTTATTCCTGAGGTACAAGCTGTACCGGAGCAAAAACAGCTTCCAGAAGATGTGTACTCTGAGATATTTCAAAGCCCAAGGGTGGCCAGAATGCTCAGTGCGAAGCCTAAGTTGGGCGAGATAGAGAAAGGGTCGGGCCTACATGTCCAACAAGCTACGACCGTTACAGAGCAGACTAAATCTCCGCAAGATCAGGACCAGGAATCGTTCAGTGAGCGGCGGCCAGGACAAGCGGGTTCGCCATCTGAGGCTCGTCATGAAAAATCCGAAGAATTAGAAACCCTCGAAAAGGCTCACGACGAGGAAATTCATCAACTGGCCATAGACATGGCGAAGGACTCGGAGAGCGGAGCTTTTGTACCTGCGGCAGTAAGCGTTCAGAAATCGCTTTGAATGGAGCATTGACTGATTGACTGACAGCCAGTTCCAGGCTCCATCAGAAATTGAGTCAAAGCCCATAAAAGCTCCATACGAGATGCATGAGTCGCGCGTCCCGTCATCGCGGTTTGGTCGAATTTGGCAATACGGGGGTCTGGCAACGTCAATGGCCTTTGGCGCCGTTGGCGAAAGTTTCCGTCGAGCTACTGGAACTGCCGATCATGCAAGCGGATCTCTGATGCTCAGCGCAGGTAATATGGAAAGACTTGTAGCGAAACTCTCAAGGATGAGAGGAGCTGCACTCAAGCTGGGTCAGATGATGAGCTTTCAGGGTCTGTCATGACACACAGCTCTTGAGATTTCGATGATGTTGACCTCTCATCTCAGATTCTAAAATGCTTCCTGCACCAATCAACGAAGTTTTGCAACGAGTCCAAGACAGCGCAGACTATATGCCCCCGTCACAGCGAAATAAAGTGCTTGCTAGCAATCTCGGCTCAGACTGGCGTGAGCTTTTCTCGTCCTTTGACGAAAAGCCCATGGCAGCAGCCTCGATAGGACAAGTTCACAGCGCTGTCTTAAAATCAACTGGCAGTCGAGTAGCAGTCAAAGTCCAATATCCGGGTGTAGCCAACTCGATCGACTCGGACTTGAGCAACCTTGCTATCCTCCTAACCGCCTCTCGCCTGTTACCAAAAGGTCTCTACCTCGACAAGACCATCGCAAACGCCCGCATCGAACTTGCCTGGGAATGCGACTATATCCGCGAAGCCGAATGCGGGAAACGATTTCAACGCCTCCTCCACGACCAAACCGACGTCTTCGTCGTCCCATCTATCCACGACTCCGCCTCCGGCCCCCAAGTCTTAACCATGGACTACATGGAAGGCATTGGCGTCACCAAAGCGCAAAAACTCACCCAGGACCAAAAAGACTGGATCGGCACCCAAATTCTCCGGCTCTGCCTACGCGAAATCACCGAGTTCAAGTTCATGCAAACAGACCCCAATTGGACAAATTTCCTCTTCAACCCCGCCACCCAAAAACTCGAACTCCTCGACTTCGGCGCCTCTCGCGATTTCCCAGACTCCTTCGTCGATCCCTACACCCGCGTCCTTCTCGCCGCCTCCCGCAACGACCGCCCCACCTGCCGCGCCCTCAGCATCCAGCTCGGCTACCTCACCGGCCACGAGTCAAAGGCCATGCTCAACGCACACATCTCGTCCATGCTGACGCTCGCCGAGCCGTTCATGGAGACTTCGCCTGAGGTGTACGATTTCCGGGATCAGACGATTACGGAGCGCGTGCGGGGGTTGATTCCGGTGATGGTGAGGGAGAGGCTGGCGCCGCCGCCCGAGGAGACGTATAGTTTGCATCGGAAGCTGAGTGGAGCCTTTTTGTTGTGTGCGCGATTGGGGGCGAGGGTGAGGTGTCGGGAGATGTTTCGGGGGGCGATGGAGAGGGCGGGGGTTGTGTGAGGCTTGGGGGGATGTTGTAGCCGTAAGTAGCTCGCATTGAGGTTTGATGGGGTTACTAAGCATTGGTGTACACTATACGTGTATCACTAGCAGTCTCGCGTTTAAAAGACTCTTAATATCATTAAAAAACCTCTAGCTGGCTTCTCAATTGTTTCCAGATCTCTCAACCAGCAAATCCGGGGATATCATATTGCACCAAAACCGCTATACTACAAACTCCTCCAACCACGAAATCCCTCTCAGTCACTCTCATCGTCGCTCCCATACGCCACCAACGGCGCCGCCCTCTTCTCCACCGGCTTTGCCGCCATAAACCCCTTCCCATGATGCTGCGATGAATAACTCTGCAACACCGCCAGCGTCGACCGCGGTAATATGCCCCCATCATTATCACCAATAGCGCTCCCACTATCCCCTTGCTCCACCCTCTCGTCCTCAATCAAATACCTCTCCTCCCCATCCTCTATCTGCACCAGAGTCCCTTCGTTCGTCAGAGCTGCTCTGCTCCTAGCGTACCACACCTCATCCGGCGCCTCGTAGCCCTCGAGTCCGAACCCGCTTTCTATCCTCTTTATCCTCTTGGCGTCTGGATCCCGGCCCTCGATCTCCCGTACAAATTCCTCGGGTAGCGCCCTCCGCACCGCTTCGGCAGCTTGCTCTTCGATCTTGCGCGCCTCGCGCTTCTGAGCCATGGGGTTTGGGTCCACGGTCGCCCAGCGCACGTTGAGCACCTCGCTGTGATCGAGCGCTTGGTGCGCCATGGCTTCTTTCGCGAACTGCGAGTTGGCTTCATTGGTGTAGGTTACAAAGGCCACGCCGCGGGAGGTGAGCACACGGATGCGGTCGATCTGGCCCCATTCCTGGAAATGCCGGGCGACGACTTCTTCGATGTCGTCGGTAACGTGGATGCGGCCGATGTAGAGAGTGCGGTTTTGGCGCATGAAGCTGCCTACGCCGCCCATGTCGTCACGGTAGTCGCTGTGCTTGTCCCTACCGAAGCAATCTACGTTCGGGTTGTAGAGGTCGTGCAGCCCTGGTAATCTATGTAGATACTCGCATTCGTGGCCCCGGGGACACAGACCTTTTGAAAAGAATAGACAGAAGTAGCTACCTGCGACTTTATCGCCGCGGGTATAACCAGAGTCTTTGGCGATGTTGCAGCGGCCTGGTGCGGCGGTTTTGGACAGGTACTTGTCTTCGCGGTCGCCGCCGGACCATTTGTTGTACCAGATATTGAAGATAGTGCCGGTTTGGGGAGGGGGCTCGGATTTCATGGTTGAAGGGTCGACTTGGGGGCGGGCGGGGCGGCGTTTACGGCGAATGATTTTCTTCGTCTTTTTCTCATCAGGTTTGGAGACTATATCGGTAGTGTTCGTTGAAGGTATGAGGGTTTGGGTAGTGTCTGTGGTTGTGAGGTCGGTACTTGTTGTGTCTGGAGCCTGGCTTTGGAGGGTGGGGTGAGGCGGGGGGTCAATTATAGAAGGCATGGCCAGTGGGATTGAGGATTCGACCTCCGTCATGCTTGTTGTTTGTTATATCGTTGTGTACTGGTTCAAAACTATGATAGAAAATTGAAGGTCAAGAAGTCGAGGTCCCCACAAAACGCTAAGCCCTATGAAGCCACTAGACCACTATAGGCGTTCCCAGCGTATCGCCTCTACGTCCGTCTGTAAGCCGTGGTCGATTCTATTCGTATAAAAACACTGCTATTGCCCCCAAGAACCAGTCGAGATGGTTAACATCACCGAGAAGATCAAGGAGTAGGTACCACCTCCACTACCACCTTGCTAAGCTTACAAAAAATCTAGGATTGAGGAGGAGATGGCGAGGACTCAAAGTGGGATACCTTTCCGTGTCTTTTGGTAACTGTTTGTTGATCAATTATAGAAAATAAGGCTACCAGTATGGGGATCTTAAACCGAATAGCAGTTTCAGCGGCTAACGTTTTAGAGATTATCATCTTGGATTGTTGAAAGGGTAGGGAAATCTCTCAATTTGACTATTCAGGCTTTCTTTATTCATACAAATCTCAGAAAGCTTGCCCGTCTTCGCGCTCAGCTGCTTGAACCCGTACCTGGCGCCGGATCAAGTGGCGGCGGAGCGGGCTTCGATGTCAGTAAAAGCGGTGATGCACGCATAGCACTTGTTGGCTTTCCCTCTGTTGGCAAATCCACATTTCTTTCAAAAATCACAAAGACTAAGAGCGAAGTCGCGGCTTACTCTTTCACTACCCTTACCGCTATTCCTGGTGTTCTTGAATATGGCGGTGCCGAGATTCAGGTTCTTGATTTGCCGGGAATTATAGAAGGTGCTTCAGAGGGAAAAGGAAGAGGAAGACAGGTAATTTCTGCCGCCAAGGTTCGAGCTTCTCTTCTATTATGCATCATGCTCCTAACAATATGACAAAGACAAGTGATCTGATCCTGATGATACTTGATGCAACGAAAAGGGCGGAGCAGAGAGCATTACTCGAAGGCGAGCTCGAAGCTGTTGGTATCCGGCTGAACAGAGAGCCACCGTACGGTTTCCTTAAGAAAGTAAATCTCTCTTTGTTTTTCTACTAACGGAATACTAGCAATATATACCTAAAGCAAAAGAAAGCAGGTGGCATGAAGATCACGTTTCAAGCAACCCCAAAAAACCTAGATGAGAAGATGCTCTACAACATTCTGAGGGATTACAAGATGCTTAATTGCGAAGTCCTTGTTCGAGATGAGGATGGTGGGAATTGGGTTTTCCTCGATGGAAATAAGCTAACGACTTACAGCTACCGTTGACGACTTTATCGATGTCATCATGAAGGATCATAGAAAATACATCAAGTGGTTCGTCTCTGTTTTGTTGACTGCACTCGGTATACGCTGATATCGATCTTCAGCTTGTACGTTTACAATAAGATTGACTCAGTCTCCCTCGATTTCCTCGATAAACTCGCTAGAGAACCGAACACAGTGGTCATGAGCTGTGAGCTGGATCTTGGCATTCAAGATGTGGTAGAGAGGTGTTGGCAAGAATTGCAGCTGATGAGGATCTATACCAAGCGGTAAGCTTTAGCCTTTCCATCTTTCTGAACGGCCAAGCTAATAAAGGAACAGAAAAGGGGAAGCGCCGGACTTCAACGAGGCTTTGATAGTTCGGAATCACTCGAGCATAGAAGAAGTGTGTGATCAAGTGCATCGCACGTTGAAAGAGACGTTCAAATACGCCATGGTGTGGGGAGCTAGCGCAAGGCATGTGCCCCAGAGAGTAGGGTTAAGCCATGTTGTTGCAGATGAGGACGTGGTGTCTATTGTTGCTAAATGAATAGATCGTTATATGTCCATAGCGTTTCATTTGATAGCTTTATGATCCCCCCACACAAGAGCCGTAATGAGCTCACGATTAATACTATCTGTCAGAGTCGTAACCGACTTGGATGTTTATTCACATCATTACCAACAATCCTTTCTCGATCCGAATCCTCCAGATATTCAATGGGAGGTAGCATGTTATCATCGTAGAACCGGTCGATCTTTGTGCATACCACAAGGTGGAGCTATCTCCGTAAAGCAGCATCAAAACACTCGCAACCCAACTGGTGCAAGCCCTAAAGTCTCCTCGCTAAACGCAAAGAAGGTTCGCGAAGGTTCCGTGGCCGCTCGCAGTTTTGCGTGCAGGGATCCCGCGTCACTCGTCACTCGCGTGGGGTTTCCAGTTTTCCCACATCTGACGTTGTACAGTCAACTACCTTCTTGACCGCAAGGTACGAGGAGGACTGATTCGACTGCGCTGCACCCAATTGATCGGGGTTTGCAACCAAGTTATGTTTGATGACCTGACGGCCTTTAATACGACAATCAGGTTCACACTGCTTCAAACGCCCAACAAGAACATTACACAATCTCAGAGTCCCAACGGCCTCGAATTCACTAAAGCCTGGGCTCGCTTCCTCATCACCGTTCTTAGTGCTTTCCAGGTTATTCGGGCCTTGTACGGCTGAAGGAAAGCGTCACAAGCCTGGCTCTCGGGTCCCAAGTAATTCTTCGCTTTACTCGTATGCGTGACACCCCAAGACTTCTCGGCTTCCATACTCTTTCTTAAGCCCCAACATGGTGGCCGAAACAAAACTCTACGATGCGTTGAGCATCAAACCCGACGCCTCCCAGGATGAAATAAAGAAAGCATACCGGTAACTTATCCTCTCTCTACTCCCTCTTCCAACCAGCCCATCGCTAATGAAATATGCAGAAAAGCAGCACTAAAATCTCACCCCGACAAAAATCCCGATAACCCCAACGCGTCCGAGAAATTCAAAGAGGTATCTCAAGCCTACGAAATCCTCTCCGACCCTGAAAAACGCAAAATCTACGACCAATATGGCCTCGAATTCCTCTTGGGCGGTGGCCGAGAAGCCCCACCTCCCGGTTCTGGTGGAGCTAGTCCCGGCGGTAATCCTTTCGGCGGTATGCCTGGCGGTTTCGGAGGCATGGGCGGCATGGGAGGAGGCGGTGGCGGTACACGATCGTTCCATTTCTCGTCGGGTGGTGGAGGCTCAGGGTTCAGCTTCAGCAATCCGGAGAGCATATTCTCCGAGTTCTTCAAACAAGGTGGTGCAAGTATGGGCGATGACGATGACATTTTCTCGCAATTCTCCAGTGGGGGTGGAGGCAGAAGCAGTGGAGGAGCCTCGAGGAGATACCAAGAGGCGAATGGACATGGGAGACATCGGACCGTGACACCCGAGGCGACGATCGTGGAGAGACCGCTGCTGGTATCCTTGGAGGATTTGTACAAGGGTACGCAGAAGAAGATGAAGATTAAGCGAAAAACCTTCGATCAAATGACGGGAAAGCAAACGGTCCAAGACAAGATCCTAGACATGGAAATAAAGCCCGGCTACAAAGCCGGTACCAAAATAAAATTCAAGGGCGTCGGCGACCAAGAAGGCGACGGCGGAACCCAAGACCTCCACTTCATTATCACCGAGGTACCTCTACCCCCATAATATCCCAAACCAGCGCCCACACTAACCCCTTTGAACAGAAAGAACACCCCACCCTCAAACGCGTCGACGACAACATCATCGTCCCCATCGAGCTCGACCTCAAAGAAGCCCTCACGGGCTGGAAACGCACCGTCACCACCATCGACGGCAAACAACTGCCCGTCTCCGGCAGCGGGCCCACACCACCCGGCTACCGCGAAACGTTCCCGAATCTGGGCATGCCGAAGAGCAAGAAGCCGACGGAGAGAGGGGATTTGATTGTGGAGGTCAAGGTGAGGTTTCCGCAGAGCTTGACGCAGGCGCAGAAGGCGAAGCTGAGGGAGGCATTGTCGTGAGGGGAGGTGGGAGATGATTGGGTGGGGATGGGGGGGGGAGGATGTATGGCGTTGGTGATAGGAGTGTCTAATCGCTGGGGTTATAGGTATCTATTTAGTGCCCGGGAGAGGATTTCAAGGGAGGGTCATGAACCAGATTCTACGTGGGCGAACCCAAGCCGGTTCCTGCCCTATTTTTTCAGAACGCTATCTCAAGCACCTCGATACTCCATGCATCTATAGAGATATCCACCTCTTGCCCAATCTAGTTTTCTCACCCAGGGTGGGATCTTCCGCTTCCGGCATATTGCTGGCCTTCCTGAACTCATCTATTGCAACAGCATCTCATTCCCGAGTCTCATTGAACAAAAGTTCTGCGCAGAGATTATTACCGCCTACATACAGTAGCATGAAGGTTGGCCCGGCGGGGGAATCCATCACTTCCAGAATCCCAATACTTTTTCAGATTCAAGATCACCACGATTGATATGTTCGTTGCGAGCGTTACTGGAAACCCTGGAAATTATCTGCGGAATAGTTGGGAGGTTCTCCCGGGCTATGAGAGCGTGACTTGTCCATTCCTACGCGCGAGCGAATCTCTACGCCGGGGGTTTCTCCTGAGGATAAGACTTGCGAAAGACTCGAGGCAGGCCTCGTCGAGTAATTTGGAGATAACATGCAGAGGAGATTCTTGTGCTCGAGGCTAATTCTTCGTAAAAGGACAATGTGTACACGTACAGGCCTTGGTCAAGGCTCCTAGCCCTTCGATAAACAGCAGGGGTATTTGCAATATTCGATCAAAATCCTCCTAAGTAGCCCCTGCACTCAGTCACGCCAGCCTGAACCCAACCCTCACATTTTAGGCGTATACGCCTCCCTCAACCCACTCAGCCTCTTCACACTCTCCCCACCCCTGCCACCAGCCACCCCCAACCTCACTGGCGTCCCCCCAACCCTCCCCAACAGCCTCTGCGCCGCCGGTGTCAAGCCCTCCTTCCCCAACCTAGGACTGCTCGCGAACCGCGGCACTGGCGTCCTTAGTTCTGCTTCTTTCTTTACGCTCCGCTTTCCCTTGGCCACCTTCTCCACCATGCGATGGTGTAGCGCTTCGCGCTTGCTTCCTTCTTTGATGTTGAAGGGGTTGGGGGTCTTGTCTCCGCTGCCGAGCAGGGACGCGGAGCCCTCGATCGAGCCCCATGTGAGGGGCGGGGCGCCGAGTTCAGATGGGGTTGGGGAAGGAGCGGAGTCAACGAAGGCGTACCCGTTTATGCGAGGGGTTGCGGAGCCGGGGGCCCCGGCTTCGGAGGCGGTGGGGCGGGGGCGGCCGGCAAGGGCGTCCCCGACTGCGGAGAGGGACGGAGATGGTGGGGGGTCTGAGGAGGGGGTTGGTTCGGCGCGGAGGCGCGTGTTGTCGTAGACGACGGCTTTGGGAGGGGCGCGAGACGTTTCTTCGGCGGCTTGGTGGGTGGTTTGGGTGGAGTCTTCGACGGATCCAGGATCGAACATGAAATTGTTAGCCGGTTTATTAGTAGGCCAGGAGTCGGGCATGGCTTTGCGGGGGTCTTCAGTGTCGGAAGCCTTGATGAGTTGTTTTGAGGAGGAAGTATTCTGGGATTTGTTGGCAGCGAGAAGGGCTTCGCGTTTGCGGTGGGCGATTTGGCGGGGTGCGGGGATTTTGTTTCCCGCCCACATCCAGGCATATTTTTCTGCTTTTTTAAGGTTCTGCTTATCGAGGAGTTTGTAGAAAGATTCATTGTCTTCGCTGGTGTATTTTGTTTGAAAGGCGCTAAGGGACAAGCTTGTATCGACTTCTGGCTTTTCGGGCTTTATGGTGGAGTTTGAAGTCATTGAGGCGACAGACATGGGCGTGTCGCCTTGCCAGGCCTTGGGAGTTTCTCCGCTTCGCCCGTATAGACCCATCACGGGCGTCATGCTGGTTCCTCGTCTTCCTCGTAACCTTCGGCCGTCTGGTCCTGGTGTCATTACTTCGGTGAGCTTACGGCCTGCCGCAGCGATCCATTCGTGGTCTTGTGCTTCTAGTGCGTTGAGGTAGTCCTGCTGGGACTCTGTTTCTATCAAGCCAGGAAAAAAGTCTCGGGCTATAATATGTGAGATGGCGTCTGTATATTCATCTTCGTCCAGAACCTTTTGAGGACGCTTTATCCGTTTCGGACGCGGTGGTGGGGGCATCAGTGCTGTGTCAGAAGAGCGCTTGGCGAGCGCCTGAGACGTTGATATTGAGGCCATAACTGCCTTCGTACTCCAGAAGAATGGTTGGATGATGCCTGATGGGCTTTATCAGAACTGTTGGATGATCAAGTTCCTCGTCCTTTCAGTTTGATCTCGGATGTGAATGAACACTTGCTAGCGCCGGTGATAACTCAGCGAGAGTCCGGCTATGATAAGGCTGAAGGCTATGTAGCTCTGTGTACCGTACTTTAAGGTGTTGTATGTTTGTTTCAATGTCCTGAACTCCTCCTGTCTACTTGAATACTCTCCCGGTGCTTTGCTTTGTACTCCATGGAGGCAGAAGGAGACTTAGTGTGTCAGGATATGTCGCTCAATTTCATCCATCATACTCTATGGGGTATCTCGCATTGCGATAATGAGGAACATCGCTAAAGCTGCAGCAGCTGAATTTTCCACCCTGCTATAACCGACCGCAACGAAGAACTTTGGGTATCTCTAATCATTTAAATGTGGAACATGAATTCGTGACCTAAGCTCCCTACCCCAAATCGTACCATATGCACCCTCTCGTGCGAAAGTTGTAGACAAATGCATTCCTCGCCCCTCCTGCTTTTGCCTCCCTCGCCATCTCCCCTAATAACTCCTGTAAGTCAGCAAGATACTGCCTTTCCCCCGCCGGCGCATGCTGAATGAACTTCTTCCAGCTTTCCGGATCACTCAGTCTCGTCTCCCGTAATCCTTCAAAAATATCATCTTTGGTTTCGACGGCCGCGATGGGGCCGTCGAAGGCGGAGCGGAGTAGCTCTTGGGTGCGCGATTGGGCTTGAAGGTGTTAGCTGCTGCTTGCATACTTGGGTCGGGCACTCTATCTACCTTCTTCGATGACGGTGCGCCGGTTGACCTTTTTGCCGCGGTGGAGTGAGGTGAGGATGCGGACGTCGGGTTCGTGATCTGTTGAGACACCAGCGGTGGTGTCTTGGTGACTGGTTTGTCGTAGGAGACGAACCTTATCGTGGGTGCGGCCGTCTGCTCTATCTCGATCACGAATCTCGCTCTTAAGCCATGCAATAAGTTCAGAGTGACGAAGCTCAGTGTCCTCCTTTCGAATCGTACTTCTGACCTTAAATACGCCCTCCTGTTCATTGAGGTTAGCAATGTCAGTAGAAGCCCAGTGTGCAAAACCAAACAGAAAATGGACTTAAATGAGTGGACGAATAGCTGATCGAAACTATGCCAGTTGGAAAGAGTCTTCGAATAGATAGTTATTTGAATTCATGGTTATTCAACTGAAAAGAAAATCATGTGGAGAAAGAATTTCGTAAACAGACATATCCAGATTGTGAGGAGCAAGCTATACGGACCTTAATAAGGATTATCCAGCTATGGACGTCTTTGCCGTCCTTGGAGGTCTGGTTGTAGTCGGCTGTTTGGTCTGGATCTGTATCCATTACAAGTTCGGCGCTAATGTCGTTGGCCCAGAGCTCCTGGGCTATTTTGACACCGGTCGTTCGGAGAATGTCAAGGTCGAAGCTGTCTATCAGAACGTCGCATCGCCTCAGCGTCCATGAGGCGTCAAATACATGTCTCTTCTTTGTCTTGGATTTAGCGACAGACTTGTGGTATTTGGTCATTGAGGTACAAAGCCCCTGCCAGCTTAAGTTGAAACCAACGGCATGACGATCGTCCTTAGCTGATTTCGGCCGATGCTCGTGTATGAGTCGATCATAGCGCCCTCCCGCAGCGAAAACATCTCGCTTCTTGTTGTCGTATAGACATTGGAAGAGTAAATTCCCTCGATAGAACTTTTCGTTGTAGCTACTCAAAGGATTGATGTAGATCTTGCGCTTCAAATTAAAGCGATCGAGATAAACAGTAACGGCATGCAAATGTGAGAATGTAGTCTCTAGGTCCGCAGTCTCCTGGAGGATTGATCGGAGTTTGGGAATCGCTTTATCAAAGGTGTCGCGGAAGTCGAATCGCATGAGTTCATCTAGCGAGGTTGCTGCGACAGCAATGGAAGGAGCTCGGAGCTCGTTTCTGATCTTATTCCAGTTCCATGGGCCAATGTTGAGCCTACTGATGGTTTCCTTGACCGGAGTTCTCTTCGTAGGATCAATGTTGCAGAATGTGAGGATAGCGTCGAGGAGTCTCGAGTGGTTGACATGGTAGCACATCTGGACCGTACCCATGCTTGGAAAGGCGTCGAGGACTTCGTCAATAACTTTGATCACCTCAGCTTCGCGGAGTGCAAGATCAAGGTTATCGTAGGAGATTATGTCGAAATCTACCTCACCGTGAGCTTTAGGATGACCTCCAGAATATGATTCCCGATAAACCTCGCCAAATGTAAAGGTCTTCCGCCCAGGATGAGGGCGTTTAGCAAGAGTCCGGGCATTAGGCAAAGTGAGGTCGTATGGTAGTTGCACCAAATTGGCACTTGAATCAAGCATCAGGACTGCGGCGTTCGCGTGGTTCGAATAATAGAACGAGTAGGGAGAGAGCAAATGCCTGCTAACCTCAATAGCACCATGACACCGGAAAACTGAAGCAAGCTTCTCCTTAACCATGTTTTGAAGAAGCAGATCTTCTGAGGTGAAGTTGGGGCCTACTGCTGCGTCGTAACTTTGATCTCTTAGGAAAGCCGCTGAATCTGACTGTGCTGTGCCCGCCTGTGAAAATATTGCAGATACAAGCTGTGAACGGAAGGATGATTTGGAATCACTCAGAAGGCGAAGCGCAGTCCGGATTAGGTCATCTTCAATCTGCACGGGAATCTGGCCTCCCCGAAGGAGCTCGGCGCTACCAGGCCGTTCAGCAGGCTTATGATTTACAAGTGACATGATAATGTCGCCTTGAGCTGATTTCTCCGGCTCCTCAAATACAGCGGGGAGTACATGCTCCTCCTCACGGAGTCGTGCCAGCGTCTGCACACGTTCCATTCCTGTCGACAGAGAAAAGCTCATCTCAAAGAGGATTATACCCAGTGAATACATCTAATTATCCGTTTGCTGTCAGTATGTAAAAAGTCTCTCGGGAATGGTTGCGGATAACTTACATCCGCCTTCTCGTTGTATTTTCCATGACCCGAGGATCGAACTTCAGGTGCCACATAAAGGGCAGTACCGACACTCTTGGTGAAACTGGCATAGAGGTCTTCTGCCCCTTTTGCTTTCACAGATGCTTGATAGTCGCCTGGCCTGGCAAGCCCAAAGTCACCGATCCGAACGTCTTTCGAGTTGTCAATAAAGACATTTTCCGGCTTCAGGTCTCGATGAACGATTGAGGCACTATGTATATGGGCGAGGCCTTCTAGTATCTGTCGGAACAATCTCCAGCACTCTTTGGCGTCATCCTGTAGACCTCCCCGGATCAGATCGCGAAGGGTCTAAAAGATTCGATGATATTAGTAAGATTTCGAATTAGCAATGCCGGCAAACCTTGCAACAAAGGTGCCAGTAAATGATGACCGACGAGCGAATGATCACATGACCTGCGCCGTGGAGTAGTTGTCCATCAGAGAGAAATCAATGTTAGAGGTTAGATATAGAGAGGTGACTACATGGAAAGGTCGTAAAAGAAATGCCAGATAATGACCGGAACCACAAACAAATGCAAGGAAATGAGCACATCGACATGTAGAAAGGGGGTTTGTTACCTGTCTCTCGCAGTACTCCATTTGGATATAGAGCGTAGTCTTCGTCGCCTGTCCGTGAGAGCTGGACCGTCTGCGAGCAACAGCAACGTTATCGCTTTCTTCTACTTCACCACCGTCGGAGTCATCCTCATCGACTGCCTCCGAGCTGATATCTTCTTCATCACTGCCATATCCGAATTGGATATTCGGGCCACTGGAACTGATGAAGTCTAGCGCTCCTGAACTCTTGCCAAAAACGACATCTAAGCCATCTGCAGGCGAACTTCCATTTGACGATGAGTCCGGTTCGCTCTCTGGAGGTCCCTCGTTTTCGATCCACGCGGTGAAATATCTGACAACATGAGGATGGTTGAGCTGGGACAGGAGAATAATTTCGCTAAGGACGTTATCCAAGGCAGCGGGAGAGCTTTGCCTGATCCGTTTGATCGCATAGAACCGACCGTCCAATTTGTTCCTGGCTTTGACGACCTCGCCGTACCCTCCACGGCCTAACCGCCCCGATTCTACGAAATCATTAGCGTACCTAGAAGAAGTATACCCAGCATGCATGGAGTCCCGTCGCTGGCGTGGCGCTTTGAAGGTTGACAAACTTGCTGACAGATCCTCTCGTGTAAGTGACTGAGAGACCTGGTCTTCTAGTATCGGATCGTCGTTGCGAAGAAACTCACTAGGGAGCAATTCGAATGATGATGGTCGCTTTTTGAAATCGGCTTTGAAGACTTTATCTAGCAATTCCCTTAGTGATCGTGACAGATCTAGAGTCTCTAGTAATGCGTTCGGTGATTGGTATAAGCTCTGAACCTCCAAGCCAAACATCATTTGCAGGAGGATTACACCCAAATCCCAGACATCTGTAGCAGCAACCGGCTTCCCCCCTGCGTAACTACTAACTTCAGGCGCATTCCAATAAGCCGAGGCAGCTGTCGAGTATGCTGCATTGGTGCGATTCTGCAGTAGATGCAGGTCTTGGTGATATCCTCCATCGGACAGCTTGACCACGGTAGTTCCCGTCTCCGTTTTCTCTAAGAGCACATTATTCAGATGCACGCCTGCATGAATGATTCCATTACGGTGATAGAATTCTAAGCCCTCAATGAGCTGGATTGCCCAAGCCCGAGTACTTCCAATGTTCAAAGCTCCCACGGTATCTAATAGATCGTGCATTGACCCTTTCTCGGCTAGTGCTGTGAGGACACTCACTTCCCAACTTACAGTCTTCGAACCATCTCCGGACCGCTGGATGCGGAAGTTAAGTGGCCTTGTGATGCCCGGATGAGCCGCTAAAAATAAATCAGGGCTGTGCACGGTAACGCGTTTCTAGTAAAGTCTTCGCCTTACTGGATCAATAGAGAAAGACGACAAGAAGAAGCCATTATGAGATGTACTATATTAACTTCGCGTGACACATATATAGCGCTCCTTGTAAAGGCAGGCTGGTAGCGTCTGGTTATAAGCCTAATGTTCCTCGAGCGTTCTCGAGGTCACTCAAATGCCATGCATCTGCCAAGGCACTACCAGACATCGAACATCAGACATTCAATCCCTCAACTCCTCAAACACTCATATCTCGGATACTAGAGAAATCAAACATACAACGTATCAAACTGTTCAAGCATCCAGGATAGCCAAGCCATTTTAAATGATTGGTAGATACCAATTATTAGGAGGAGGCTTATCAAACGGAAATGCGAAGAGACTGACGGTTGTAGAAATCAAAGGACACTAACCTAGGGTTTTGAGGCGGTCGAGCCTGGCTTCTAGGTTCTGAATATGCTTCTTCATGGATTCTTCGTTCTTCTGTAACTCTACATGACATTCTTTCAGCACAAGGAATGATGGAGCCTGAGCGTCTTCGGGCGACTCATTCTCTTCACGGCGTACCCAAGGTTGGACCATAAAGACAGTAGAGACCGGTCCCTGCCTGTATTTGACCTTATTGTACACAGTACGAAGCATTATCACAGCACCATTTGGGGTCTTGACGGGAACAGACTGATCGAAGGATAGCGTTCCAGGGATGTCATCCTCATTGCTGACGTTATCTGTTGCGTTCAACGGCTTGCCCTTACGCTTGGCCAAACGTGTCTTTTCCTGTTCCATCATTTGTGCGAGTGCCTGTTCCTCTTCCTGACGAAGTTGAGCCTGCTCTTCCTGTCTTTCCTTTTCGACTTGCTCTGCTTTTTGAGCGTTGGCAGCGTCGTGAATGACACGCTCTTCGTCTAAAGTTGGCACGTCCTTCGATTTCAGTCCTGCAGGGGTTTGATCGAGGATGTCCTGCAGCAACGTAGCAATCTCAAATATCATCTCAGTGCCAATTAAAGACTTGGGCTTGGTGTGAATGACATTCTGAGCCTCGCTTTGGGTCTTCTGGTTTATGTTATCGCTGAAGCTCAGAAGGAGGTGTGGAAGTGTCTTTGGGTATGTTGCAGGTAGACGGACAGAGAGTTGGAGCGAGACATCTTCACCCCCGTCCAATGTTGGTTTGATGCGTATTTTGAAGGTTCGCTCTGGAGCTTTCTGTGTGAGAAAGATACGTTAGCTAAATCGCAAACGGACGCAAGCGCCTGATCATTTCGCACAGTTTCCGGCCAAATACTCAATCAATCAACTTTCAAGCAGTACATCTATTCAGCATCTTCTCAGGCTATCCAGTTGCCAAAGAATCCACAGGCTTTCCAGTTGTGAAAACCCTCAAACCCTTGCAGTAAATTGAAAACGCAGCTGGCAATCTTCTTCATACATATTTCACATAGAAATACTTTCACAAGATTTTATAATATAAGACCGCCGTAAAGTCAAATAGCCAGCTGGGAAGAACAGCAGTTGAATTTAGGAAATATAGAGCCACCCACATTCCAAGCACCTTTTCTGGCTTCCTCCTCATGAAACTCTTCCATGAAGATCGAAGCCAAGGCCTCAACCTCATCCTGCTGGATCTCTGCGTAATTGGTTGCGGGACTCATCTTTCCACAGTCTACATGGATATCTTGGCGGCGGAGACCAGGGTCTACCGTTGAAGGATAGATGCAGCCTAAGCTGCTCTCCCTCAGAAGAGAAAGACCCAATACATTTCAAAGTTACAGGTGCTGGGACAGGTGTTGATAACCATCTCCATTAAGTTTACCTTAGCTGAGTTCACGGCGCTTCAGTCATCTTCGGCTAATTAAGGTTCACAGAACGACAGGGAAGGCGCATTGGGGGATGCAGATGAAGTGTTCAATGTAAACAACACGCTCGCACCTCCTCATCATCACTCGATTATGTTTCTTTCGACCAGATACAATTAAGAAGTGTCAGCTGGCCGTTATGCTTGAGTGGCTCACCGGTGCGACGCGACAATACGAGCAAGATGACCTTCGGCAAAGTGCGTAGTATGCTTTGCAGTTGCACTCCCCCCAGACTGACGTTGACACAGATGATGGGAACTCGTACCTCGAAGAACCTCCTGAGACTCCAGCCCCACTGTTTGCAGTACGTGCCTTTAAGACTGCTATATTCGGTACCCCTCATCCCATCCAGGATGGCGACCTGAACAACGAAAAGCGGCCGGCGCAAGGCCGGGCTCTACAGGCCAAGGAACTTGTTCCGCAGCATCAACCACCCGACGGAACTGCACCTAGTCTTGGACATAACACTGAGCCCAATCACAAACCGAAGGTCGAACCATTAGCTTCCCCAGCGAAAGGCATACTTCTCACACCAGGTACTGCAGTGACTAAGAGAAAGACGGTGTCTTTTGGTGGGCTAGCAAGCAATACTGCAGATAAAACAAAGCGAAAGCTGGATGAGATCAATACGAATGATAATTTCTCAAAAGATGGTCAGCGGCTCCTGACGACTGAGACTCTACGCTCGGAGCCGAAGAACCAGAGTAGTCTCACAAAGATCCTGTTCAAGGCTCAGCTTGAGGCGTCGAAGAAAAGATTGAATAATGAAGCTGCTCAAGAAAAGAGTAGAGCAAGAGCGGTCTTACTCACAAGGAAGGATGGCTCAGAAGTTGGCACCACCAGCGAGGAAGAAGTATCTGATCCTGCTGGCGATACGACGGTCGATCTCAGCCAACCGTGTTCAAGATCTGGGCAACATTGGAAAGCCGAGTATGAGCTATACCACAAGAATTCAGCTCGCGAAATGAAGAAAATTATTAAGTACGGCCAGAATGCGAAGTCATACGCCTTGAAAAAAGACTTCGAAGCGACGAATCTCGGCGAAAAATTGAAACAGGAGTTATCCAAGCTTGCTGCTATGGAAGCAAAGGTTTCGAAGCTGGCAACACAATTAACGAATGCTCGACACAGTGGTTCTGATGGAGATGCTGATCAGATAAAGTTGATGAGCGACTTGGCGAAACAGACGGCTTTAGCAATCCGGTACAAGCAGAAGGCCGATGTGTACCGAAAAGCAATCGAAACAAACAACTCGGCTGATGTGCATGTTTCAAATCGGGACGAGAGCTATGTCGAGCTAAATGGTAATAAATTGTCATCAAAGCGTCTTGCAAAGACGATAGAACTCGATGAAGCACCTCCGGAGCTGGTTTCCCTTCGTACTGAGCTCGAAGCCCTCAGGGAGAAGGCCAAGTCCACCGAAGAAAAAGCAGCTAGGCTTGAAGCTGAAAACATGACTTTGAAGAGAAACCTTGCAAGGGTTAAAGAGGAGATGAACAGCTACGAAAAGCGACGGCTAACGAGGGAACAAAGACTCAAGAACAGAGAGACCAGACTACAGCAAGAGAAGCAAGAGTACGAAAGAAGGTTAGCGGAGACAATACACGAGTATCAGAGGCTTCTGCGCCGGCCTGGTGAGTGCTCGAAGGACTTAGGCGCTGAAATTCCTATATCAAAGCATAATGGCAGCAATGGCGATGCCATGAGACATCTTGACCTGGGATTTCGGGAGGAAGACGTCGTTCTGAAGCAAGTAGGACCCTCTGATGCCGGCTACAGGAATCCTACCTCAAAATCACTAAAGGGACAGGGAAACCAAAACAGTGCTTCTCCTAAACCTTGTACTGTACATGAAAGGCAGCTGCTTTCCTCACCGCGCGATATGGTGGTCGCTTCACCCAACGCGGCAAGGAGTGAAACCCCTGAGCTGCCTAAACAAGATCACAAGCAAACAGCACACATGTGCGATACGGATATGTGGATGATGGGAAGCCCTGAAAACGCAAGCCTTGATACATTGTCGTTCAAGGGGCTCGCACAAAGTTCGCATTTTGATTTGCTACGCAAAGAGACAAACCACGCACTGCAGGAACTCGACCAAAATTCGGTAACGGAACTGCCCATCAACAACCAAGTACCATTTCATCAGTTGGAGAACTCAGCCTACGACACCAGTTTCTCTCCAAGCTCACCCAAGATAGACTCTTCGGTCGTATCAGCTTTACCTTCCTGCGAGCCATCTATGTCGTCAGCGGTTCGGAGAATGCACGAGAGACGGCTGAATATCAGTTCCCCGCGCCCCTCGATCGTGAGCTTTGATAACAGTCCGCCACAGCAGGCGTCTTCCAGTTCAACCATTCAACCTGCCAATGCCTCAGACGGAAGGAACTCTCTGGTTGCTGGTCCCAGGGAGCAAATGTGTTCAAGCATAATGTCGTCAAGCACGCGGACCAGCCCCATGGCATCGGTTCGAAGGCATCCGGCATTGCCCCCGGATCGTGCTGCTGCGGCGAAAGCAAGGTTGCAGAGACGGAGCATGGAGAAGCAGAAATTGCGGGAGAGGAATAAGGAAAATGCTCGACCATAAGCTACAGCCGCACGTCATCGAGGCCAGTAGAGGGTAGTTCTCAGACAGTGTATGGAAGACAATGCGGATAAGCCCTTGTACATCCTTAGATCCTTACAAGTATCAATAGTCTCGAGTCATTACATACCTAGCTTTGCGATTGATTGTGCTTCAGCCTACAGCGGGTTTTTGGTCGATATTTTTAATTAGCTGCGGGAGAGTGTCAGATGCCGGCGCAGCATAGAACTACAAGCCCTGCCGCAAGTTTCAAATTCAAGGCTGACGGTCAGCCGTGGGACATGTCCAAGCTCCCGTTCAACGGTCGAGGGCGGTAAGGTGCTTAAGCCATGGCTCCTCTTGATTTGACCAAAGGCGAACCAGTAAATACCTTGACAACCCATGTTGGATCAGCAATTAAAATTCAAAATCAAGACCGAACCAAGTGCTATTTACGATGGAGTTGAGCGGGAAGCGGAGCACGCTGCGAAATACGCATTCTCGAGCTTGGAGTACTCGTACACCGGTCTTGAGTCATCTACCTTATGCGACGGAAAGCAAGTGAATTGTGTACACGCACGCTTTCGAGGCTGAGTGTTGTTGAGGTACGCCGTACTCCGTACATCCATCAGTTATCCGTCTGATACAGCAAATCAAGCATGATGCCTCCCAGACCGTGCAGGGGGGTCATCCTTCATTGGACAGCAATCTCTTAGGCGCTGCTGTCACCTCTCCCATGATCCCATCGGCTCACTGCACGCGGCATTTTCTAGCTATTTTCGCAAACATAGGCAATTTGGGGCGTGGCCTCAAATTCACCTGAGCCCGCCAATCCGAGACAGATCCTTCGATTCATTCCTTCCACAGGCTTCAGCCTCTCCTACTTGCCTCAATACGACATGTCTCCCCGACTCTCCTGTGGAAACCATTGCTCTTCCGCGGATCCGGATCTAGCCAACGTCTATGACCCTGAGATTAAGGATGCTTTCGCGATACCATAATGTACATTACACCTCCTTGATCGAGAACACCTCGTCAAGGCGGCGAGCTTTCGTCTTCATCTCGAAGCTTTTTGGGTTCGCTTTGTTCATAACAGTCATCACAATTTGTAGCTTCCTGCTCTACAAACCAACATTAGGACCGCATAGAGGACCGGAAATAAGTGTGCCCCATATACCCAAGGACTTCAGGACAGTGGGCCTCGTGTTCTATGGCAGGCGTTCAAGAGTCTCGATATTAGACTGTTATTTGAAGGTGAGACCCTTCAACAGCATCTTAGAGAAACTGAAGCTGACACTTTACTCTCCGTTGCAGCGAAATCTAAAAGAAAACGGTGGATCATTGGATGAAGTAATTTTTGTGGCGAGAACGAACGACGTCGAAGATTTGCAATGGCTGGACCAGCTAGTCACGACAACGCCCGGCTACTCAAGACATAATCTTACTGAACCTGGGGAGGACCCAAGCCTAGTCGACTATGGCAAGGTATGGGACATGGCCGAGAGAGGGACCATGTACATCAAGATCGACGACGACGTGGTACGAAGCTCCTACTTCGTCAGGCGACGAGGACTGACTTAATGAACCCTAGGTTTATATCGATAACTCTACAATCCCGCGCCTAATCGCCTCCAAAGCCGCTCACCCAGAGCATATCCTCACCTCCGCCAACGGCGTCAATAACCCGGCCCTCTCGTGGGTTCATTACCACCTAGGAGTCATCCGCCCTTACCTCCCAGAGCTCACTTCACCCACACATAACGCATCCACATGGCGCGCCTCCGAACTGCCTCTATGGACCGGTCCTCTGGGCTACGCCCTTCACCGCAAACCGTCGCCCCCCTATAAAAACCATCGCTGGCTGCCTCTAGGCCCAAAATATAACCTAGATGGCACACCGATAACCATCACATCCTACAGCGATCACATGGCTGGTTGGAACAACTGGGCAGTCGTGGCGCAAGAACACTATTCTTTCCTGGATAATTTGGAACGGGGGGAGGTGGAGAAATACCATTTTGGGATGTGGGATTATCAATACGAGCGAGTCAGTATTAATCTGGTTGCGGTATGGGGGGATGACGTGGTGGACAATTTACCCTTTCCAACCGACGATGAGAAATATTTGACACTCGATTTGACTAAGAAATTGGGGCGACGTGAGTCCATTCCACCTGTATCACTGCACCCACAGAGCTGTTACTGATAAGATGGAGTAGATGCGGTAATAGACGGCCACGCAGTAGCAGCCCACTACGCTTTCCGTGCACAGACTAAGAACGGAAAGGGGCTCGAGTGGACAGATGTGCTGGAGAGATATCGGGCGTATGCTCAAGAGAATGTTTGCTATACTTGAAGATGCGAGATACCCCTTGATTTACTTATGTTTAGATTGATATAGAACAGTATTTTGGAGATTGTGTCCAGCATCGACGGCTACAGGTGGGAGGAGTCATCTAGTTCTTGTGTACCAATGATAGCCAGATATGAAGCAAGCTTCCACCGGACCTCCACCCACAGTATGCACAGCACTCATACGACTGCTTCATTGATTCGTACTTCCCTTGACTGTCAACAGAAGTCCCTCGGGCTCTGGGAGTCCTCCCTTTTGAAAGCACCCATGACTGGCGATAATCTTACCCCCACAGGTACTACAGCACTCGTTAGAATGTGATCTCTAATGGACAAGTACAGCTGCTGTGCTATCGTGGAATTGCCCTTCTGTTGGCGGTGAAGGTTTCGCAAGCGGAAAGGCTGATGTTGAAACAATACGCTTGAAGGTGTTAGATATTTGAGGAGATGGTAAGATGTTGTTCATGGTGATTAGGAACCACAACCTTCCTGTTCCATTCCACACGAAATGAACAATGGGTTTGTGAAAAGCAGGGGTGATAAAGCAGGGGCCAGGCCTCGGTCATCAACACCGTCATCCGCTAAGATAAAGGGCTTCGCCTTCATCTTCTGACTTGTAACTACCACTACCTTACTTTACCAACACAACGAGATCATTGAAGGAACTTGACATTGATGTCAACACTAGAAACACATCTGCGAAGCTCTATTTAAACCTTCCTGGTTTCAAACTTCTTCATCAACCATCCAACCAATAACTCTACGACAGCGAGCTTCCTCCGCTAGAACCCTGGTCTTACCGGCGAGGTTGCCGCAGAGCACAATCCACGGGAGTCGACGATCTCAATACTTCCCTCTCTTGTGCAGACTACTCTACCCTTTCCCGTCATCCACTCTTTACCACGATCACCATGGCAGAACGAATCTTAATGAACGAGTACAAAGCTCTATCCCAGGAGAAGTGGGTCAACGTCGAGGTATGTTCACTGACTGTCCCTTGAGCGTAAGAATTGCATTTGCTGACTGCCCGTTTAGCTTAACAATGACAACGTCTTTGACTGGACCATCGCTCTCCTGATCATCAATCCAGATTCGTTGTACTACGGAGGCTATCTTAAGGGGAAGATGAAGTTTCCCAAGAACTATCCTTACTCGCCACCAGGTAAGCATATGTTGAAACCGCCCTCGTTTGATCCCCTGCTTATTAGAAAATCAGATTTCCGATTCACCCGGCCGCTGTACCATCCCAACATCTACAAAGATGGCAAACTCTGTATCTCCATCCTCCATGCTCCCGGCGACGACGAAATGTCTGGTGAGACCGCGGCGGAGCGCTGGTCACCTATACAGCGCTCCGAGTCTGTCCTCTTATCTATCATCTCTCTTCTCGATGACGCTGAATGCTCATCACCTGCAAACGTTGATGCAGGAGTCATGCTCCGTAAAGACCCAGACGCATACAAGCAGCGCGTCAAAGAGGACGTTGAAGTGTCAAAAAAGGACATACCCATGGGCTTTGTCATGCCTACCAGCGATGTCGCTCCCAAGAAAATCGAGAAAGAGGACGATAGGGATTTCTGGGTTGATAGTGATGGGGATGACGACTTCGGAGGGAGCGATACGGACGCCGAGAATTCGGAGGAAGCGGATGATGAATTACCAAACCGAGAGAGTGACAATGAGGATGACGAAATGCCTGACACTGAAGACGAGGACAAGGAGAATTAGGCCGGGAGCAATGAAGGCCCCTCAGCATCCTGATCAGTAAGATCTGGCCAGTCTACGAGGATATCGAGGCAGCAGTGATAACGGCACTACACAGCATCTTTCGTCATCATCATCATTCCACCCTACTCTTTAGCATCTCTTCTCATGCATAGCGTGCGACATAGCAGGGCGTTGGCGGTTTCACGAGCAAAGAAGACATGCATACTGCATCGGTTCTATCTGGCGTCATCCGGCTAACAGGATATTTGCGGATATCATGGCAGGAATTCCTTCCACAGGAGGGTTTCCTGCATACGTATGATTTCTTACAAGGAGCAAAGAAGATCTAATGGCATGTCTTTTCCGATTTTCAGGAAAGCCCGATAGTTCAGAGATAAGTAGCAAATATGTTCTCAACAGCTACCTCCTGTCAACGAAATTCCCAAAACTGCATTGATACCTGACTCTGCCCTATCACTATAACTTCTTTTGCTTGGATGCAGCCATATCTTTACATCTGACTGTCTTACGTATCACTCCCATACCGTGGGATTTGAGGAATATACTAGGCTACAGGTGAGAACCTCTCTACGTTGAATTGTTGAACGTGTGAGGCTCTGAAGAACATATTTGCATGGTTCCTAGATACCTTACCTTCCCTTATGTTCTGCGTCCCGTTGGAGCTGCAGAGACTAACGCAGAATGACGCGAGCCGCGTAGGGCGTTTGTAGGGCGTCGGCATTGTCGGCCATAAGCTGAGAGACACTCCACTATTGCCGTGGTACAACAAGAAAATTAGGTCTTTGTTTGTGCACAGCAAATATCACACGTAGAAACCATCGTCCTCCCTATCTATTTGGCCATCCGCATTTCTAAGTTTTTCTGCAAGCACTTCCTGCATATGAATTACGATTGGAGAAGCTGGGAAGCTTCGCCATGGCTGCAGAGCCCAGCCCCCTGGATGTTGAAGGTTTTTGCAGCATTACTACTAGCCATTCGCATGATGAGGCTGTCGCCTGGTTGAAGGTATAGACGAAGACCCCAGAGATATAAGGATCTGGCTGATTTGATGATCCCATTGTAGGCTTACGATAACGATGTAAACCGCGCCATCAATGCCTTTTTCGAGGATCCGGATGCTCTGCAAAAACAAGTGCGGGCGAACTTTGATGGTGCGGAGGATGTATTAGACTGACTTGGATCTCCATACTTAGGCGAGCCACAACACTTGGGATGAGAGCCAATTCCACACAGACAGAACCGACAATGCTCAGCAGAGCCAGAACCAGCCGCGTGAGTTCCCTTAATGGACTTCTAGGAAACATGAAGCGTAGACGGCCGTCTTCTAGGGCAAGATCCGGTGTAGCAAGATGGTGAGGCTAATTCATCTCCCTACCACAGCATTCACCGTCCATGCTCAAGACAACCTCAACCCAAATGTCTTCGCTGATAACGCAAGCGCACCTTCAAGACCACCAACCAGAAATAGCAATAGGAGGACCGACCTATCAGGGGAACTCGACATAGGTGAGATCTCTACACGGATATACTTCACCCATATCAGGTCTGATCTGGGTAGCAGGGTCCAACAGGCAGCTCACTCTAGCCGAGCGCGAACAAGCGGAGGTAGAGCGAGCAATGGCAATGTCGATAGACCAAGGCCAGGTAACCGGTGTCACCGATGCCGCGGATTCCGGTTTCAGGGTTGCAACGCGCGAGTATTACGATAACAAGCAATGGGCAATGACATACCCAGCGGCTAACGCACAAGAAATTCTGCTGAATCCGGTGCCTGCGGATCGCAAGCGTGGCCCTAACACACCGGCATTCCTGAAACCATGTCCTGCAGAGCACCGCTTACCAGCTCTCGTTAAAATCTTGCATGCGATTCCGCTATCGCGAGAAGCATTACTCAACAGAGACTACACCTTGCCAGAGTATGGGCATGATCCAGAGTGGTGGGATGGCGTACCAATAAAAATCTCAAAGATCGTCGATATATCTCCAGAAGGCCAATACAACGATAGGCAAGAAATAATCCACGAAGCGCAGCGCTTGATGGCTTTCCTTGAGAAGACCGATCGGGCTTACGGAAGCGCAGATGTGCTGGCGAATTTGGATGGTATCCGAGGATCTCGGAAATCTAACATCATCACTAATTTCCTAGAACAATGGAGAGCAGCGACGTGGCGTGTTGACCCCAATGCTGCCCTGCTAGATATCTTTAAGAACGAAGGGACAAGATTGAGCCATTACGGCGACGAAGTAGCCGAGAATCCAGTATTCTATACACTTCAAATCAGCGTTGATGGAGATATTGCAGACATTGGGCTATCACTATATGAAGCCTTCGATGATATCTTGTGGAATGGTAATGGCGACAACGACTTTGAAGAGGTGTTCCTACAAACGGTTGGCGATGTTTTCATTTTAGAGGTATCACGGCAGCATGACGTGAAAGCAGGACTTGGGATCGATATCCCAGCCGTATGGTATTCGGATAGATATTTGCCGTCTTCAGGAGAGCAAGCCAGAGCAATGCAAACTGGGAAAGCGGCCGCAAAGAGAGAAATTGATAATATCGATCAGACTATGGCCAAGCTATCGACTTACACACCCTCTAAGGCGGGATCAACCCCTATCAACGGCAGCCGTATACTCGAAGCTGCAACAGCGTATTTCCAAAAGACTGTATCGACTAAGAGTACTATGGGCAAGACTAACGGCACATCTGAGACCCTTCCCCAAACATCGGGATCAGATCTGGAAGAATATACTGCAATAGCGCAAGAACTGGAGGCTATAGCAAACAGAGTAGAACAGAAGCTCAAGGGTACGTGCCGTTTCCCCTCCTACTTCCTGATAAGACTGACAGGCTTCGGCAGCTCTGGAAGAGTCGAAAGCAAAGGCTCGGGAGAAGCTCCTTGAGTTTTCTAAGCTCTACACTGCTCCATCCAACAATCCCGAGGAACCGCCTCATCATAAGTACAGGCTTTCCGGCGTCTGTGCTACACCGCATATTGTATATGTCCTCGAAAAGACAAAGCCAGATGATGAGGATGATATGCTCAGCACCGAAGCTGAGGATTGGCAATGGTGGAAGCTTGGCTATGATCGTGGGGAGTGGGAGCCAGTGTCACGAATGGTGAGTCTAACCCACATACTACCTTGTGGTCTGCGTAACCCAGGAAAATTGTTTTTTTCGATACGCTAACCTTGCATTGATATATGCAGAAAGTGCAGGAGTTTGAGGTTTTGGCAGCAGCGAAAGACCAATGCCACACCGCACTACTTGTCTACGCAAGCGAGCGAGCGTTGTCGTTCACTCCCAAAAGCCTGCCCTCACAACTTCAGGTATGCCTATAGCTTCAGCTGTTCGACCAGTGGGCACTAACGCCCCGTTAGAACTTTGTTCGAGCAGATAATCTCAGCTTTGCTGCAGAGCTTGACGCATCCGCCTCACCTAAACCAACCTCGCCGGCGAAACGCAAAGCCGATGATGAAGATGACGACGACTTGGGCTTGAAGCTATATCGCTCACCAACACAAGGCAATCCGTCCGAGACTTCGCAGGCAACGGATACTGTGGACCCAACCCTGCCTACGTACGCCAGCAACGCATCCCCGCCAAACTCTGTAAGACCGATGACAGAAATTAATAAGCGCAAAGTAGCTAGTTACGACGATGTTATACCTACTAGTCTCCAAGCTACAGAGCCGACCATCGACCCAAGTTCCATGGTTTTGGTTGACTACGAGGACGGGCAGGAGATGCAGGATAGAGGTGGTAGAATGGGGTTGCTGCAGAGCGGTAAAGATGAAGAAGGGTACGCCTTAGGAGACTACGTTCCCGAGATTTCAATGGAGGATCGGGAGGATGAAGACGTTGAGGAAATCTCGCACGTTGAATTTACCCGTAAAATAGATGGCTGAGAGATACACTTGTACAATACTCGGGATCAAGGTCGTTTCAGAGCTGAGACAGGACTCGGAGAGAAGGCAGCTTACTACAAGGTAAGTGGTTATCGTTGATATCTAATCATAATGGGTTCGAATCTTCACACTGCACCACTAGACCGTCATATTAGTGCCATCAAGGTTCAAACCCGATTCGACGAATCACTGACGACAGACAGTCTGAATCAGCGGTTCCTTTTTCCCTCCCAAGTGTTTCCGAATGGTGACCAAGTGAAGTCAAAGCCGTCAGGGAAGACCAAAACCAAAACGCCCTCAAACCCCCCCCCCCCCCCCCTCCCTTCCCCACCGCTCCCATCTCCTACCCCACCCCCCCCCGTAAACCTTCTTTCCAATCACATCCGATCCCGCATCCCCAACCCCATCCGAACCTTCCGTGGCGAACCACATCGCATCACCAAGCTCTTCTTGTCGAGCCCGCGCGCGGTCTCCTTGTTCTGGCTACCTGGTGGGCTGGGTAGATCTCGTTTTCGCTGGTTTAGGGTGGGATGGGAGCGGTTGTCGGAGGGATGTGTATGTTGCGAGTTGCGAGTTGGGGGGACGGTGGAACGGGGGAGGGGGCAATCGAGGGCGAAGGGAGGGGGTTGTTAACTGATTACGAACCTCAAGATTTCGACATTCACAAACCCACTTTGCAGATAACTGAGAGATTCCGTCAGAGACAACAATGACTCAGGAGGAACCAAGAGTTCTCTATCCCCAGCGTGCCGACCCCCATGGCGAAAGATCCTTACGCCGCAGAGGCCTGGAATTCCATCATGCAATTTTGCTCTTATACTTGTGGGGTTTCGGCGGGTAGTGTGATGGTGTTTTTGAGCATGATGTTGAGGCGAGATGGATTTTATGAAGTTTATGAATTCGATGGGATTGGAGGGGTGAGGTGGGGTGGTGGTGGATCAATGGAAGTGCAGCTCTTTGACTGATTCAGCAAAGGTGGAGTGGTTGTTGAGATATCTTTACAGCTTATTCTGCGGGTCGATACTTTGTCAGATGTGGGCAGATGTATGGGCGTGACCGGGTGTTTGGCATGGGAAGGTGAACCTCTGGCGTTGTGAGAATAGCTGATATCTATGTCTTGTAGTGCGTGGTATCGATCAATTCCTTTACGGGTGTTGGTTTGAATTTGGCGTGCGAAGACCTTGTTGAGCTAAGGAAAAGGGGTAATATAAGCAGAAAGGAGCACGAGAAAAATGTGCGCAGCAAGACAAATAGCGAAAGAAATGGCGGGGTACATATTAGGAGGGTTTCGCCTATGGGTTTTTCTTCTGTCATGTAGGATGGAGTACTTTTACTGTCTTCGTAAAGATCTGGATAGTGGCGTATAAATGCTGGTTATATCAATTTATTTCTTATGAACATAGAAGTTGAAAGTTCATAAATCGGTCGCAGTCCGACTTTCTTGCTAATGAGAGGATTTCCAACCGACGTGACTATGAACTCACTGTTGGCGATGTTGGATCCTCACTCATGGACCAGGCCTTTGATGGATGTTATCCGACATTCAAGCTTAGAGCCTCTTCGACTAGTTCGAAATTTGGTTACTTGCATCTGTTCTTTTTGGCCTTTGCAAAGAAGGAGCACTGCGTTGTTTCTCTTCTACATTTGAGTGTTTTGCTAATAAACAAGTCTGATAGAAATTGGGAACACCTTGGAGCTTTGGGATTTGAAAGGAGCTGATCCGAGGGATCCTATGTATTCTTCTGCCAGATTGGACCACTCAACGATATATACAATGGTCCGAGTAGTTAGGTATAAAAGCATGGATATAGGGCAGCATTGAACTACAAATCTAGCCCTTCACCAGTACTGAATGATTCGCGGTCCAGTCTATCGCTGGACCAATACGACGGTAATAATCGGCAGTAAGGAATTTTCGAGTACGACTGGCATTGAATAAACTCTGACTCTCAACGAGAATGAAATTTGACTTAATGGGTGTGTGATAATAGTTATCTCAGTCTATGGATTCTCATATCAATAGTGACACTAGCTTGAATGTATGAGCGTGTACGTACGGAGTAGGTAGATTGTAGCTCAGTGTATGTGAGGTAGGTACTTACATTGTAGGTAGGTCGACGGTAGGGCTAAGGTAGGGCTGCCGGAATCATCACGTGATAGATGTGTGATTGATAATACCTTAAAATTATGATTGGAGACTGACAGAAAGGCAGGTACGGAATAGATAGATACCCAGCCCGCACACCACCAACTGCGCCCCACCTCGTTTTTCTTCTGTTGCCAAACACTCCACTGTTTAACGCCATGTATCCCTAACAGTGTGGGCCTTCCTGCCATTCTTCTAAGAGTGTCCGGCATGTGGTTCGCCCTTGGAGCCCAGGCTATTCTCTCCTCGCCTGGCTTCCAGTATGATCTGACCCAGCCGGATTATCTGCGGGCAACAGCCAAAGGGGAGAAGAAGCACATGCTCTGTGGCAACAACGAAGGATGGGGTCCAATAAGCCCGTTCAGATACGACTTTACACCCTGCTTCCTTGACGTATGGATCTCGACTGTGGCAGTTTGGGGCATCGTGTTGGGCGCGGCGGCCGTATGGTTCTTGATGAAGAGGAGAACGCCCTCTCCTGTTGGCAAGAATTGGCACTTTTACACGAAGCTATCGATCATTGCAGCGCTCATCATCGCCACTGCACTTCAAGCTTGTTTGCAGATTGAAGCCTTTCCTGGGGTTTGGTTTGGAGACTTTCGATTTTGGACTACCATCCTCACGCTATGCTCGCTCGCTATTATAGGTACCGTGCAATACATCGAGCATTGGCGCAGTCGGCAGCCAAATGGCGTGGTGCTCTTCTACTGGCTGTTCCTACTGATAGCTTACGGTGTGAAGCTAAGATCTCTCATCTCCCAACAAGCCTTCCACACAAGATTACCATTTTTTATCACATTCTGCATCTCTTTTGGGCTGGCAACGCTCGAATTCGCATTGGAATACCTTGTTCCGAAGAAACAGTCTGCCTACGACGCTCTTGGGGACGAAGATGAGTGCCCCATCGAGTATGCAGATGTTTTTAGTATCCTTACCTTCGGCTGGATGACCCCTATGATGAAGTTTGGGTACAAGCAATTTCTGACGCAAGACGATCTTTGGAATCTAAGAAAACGAGATACAACAAGGGTGACTGGTCAAATTTTGGAGGAAGCTTGGGCCGCCGAGCTAGAGAAGAAACACCCTTCGCTGTGGATAGCTATGTTTCGAGGGTTCGGAGGGCCATATTTCCGAGCTATGATAATTAAAACCGTCAGTGATGCGTTGGCATTCGTACAACCACAGTTGCTGCGATTATTGATCAATTTTGTCGACTCGCGCCGCAGCGGTCATCCGAATCCTCAACCTGCCATAAGGGGCGCTGCCATAGCACTAGCCATGTTTACCGTCTCACTCTCCCAGACCGTCTGTCTTCACCAATACTTCCAGCGAGCCTTTGAAACAGGCATGAGGGTCAAGTCAGCGTTGACGGCGATGATCTATTCAAAGTCTATGAGATTGTCCAACGAAGGGCGAGCCGCTAAGTCGACTGGGGATATTGTCAACTACATGGCTGTGGATACACAACGTCTCCAAGACTTGACACAGTATGGTCAAATGCTTTGGTCCGCGCCCTTCCAAATAATACTGTGCATGGCATCATTATATCAATTGGTTGGTATCAGCATGCTGGCAGGCGTGGCAGCTATGATCGTTATGATACCTGTAAACGGTTTCATTGCCAGAATTATGAAAACATTACAGAAAGAGCAGATGAAAAATAAAGATACTAGAATACGGTTAACGACCGAGATCCTCAACAACATGAAGAGTATCAAGCTATTTGCCTGGGGTCAAGCTTTCATGAGCAAGCTCAATTACATCCGCAATGATCAGGAGCTAAAAACCCTTCGCAAGATTGGTGCCTCCCAAGCCTTTGCCAACTTCACCTGGTCCACAACCCCATTCCTAGTTTCTTGTTCTACCTTTACTGTTTTTGTCCTTACCAAAGACCGGCCCTTGACAACGGAAATTGTCTTTCCAGCTTTGACACTCTTTAACCTGCTGACTTTCCCACTGGCAATACTGCCGATGGTCATCACTTCAATAATCGAGGCAACTGTCGCTGTGGGACGTCTGACAAGTTTCTTTACTGCTGAAGAGCTCCAGGACGATGCTGTCATAAGAAAGGCTCCCGCACCTAACAGGGGGGACGAATCGGTCCGCGTTCGTGACGCGAGTTTTACTTGGGATCGGAATGAGAGTAGGAAATGTTTGAAAAACATCAATTTCACTGCCCACAAAGGAGAGCTGAGCTGCGTGGTAGGACGTGTCGGATCTGGAAAATCCTCGTTCTTGCAGACTATTCTCGGAGACATTTGGAAGCTCCATGGCGAAGTTGTGGTCTATGGGAAAACTGCATATGTGGCGCAGCAAGCTTGGGTCATGAATGCCAGTGTGAAAGAGAACATTGTCTTCGGTCATCGTTGGGACCCTCAGTTTTACGATCTTACCATAAAGGCTTGTGCACTACTGGAAGATTTTAAGACACTCCCAGATGGTGACCGGACTGAAGTCGGAGAGCGAGGGATTTCCCTGTCAGGAGGACAAAAGGCGCGGCTGACATTAGCGAGAGCTGTGTATGCTCGGGCTGATATTTATCTGCTCGATGATTGTCTGTCGGCTGTAGACCAGCATGTCGGAAGGCATCTCATTGACAATGTTCTTGGTCCGAAGGGTCTCCTAGCTGGAAAGACAAGAATATTGGCCACGAACTCGATACCAGTTCTTCTGGAAGCGGATTTCATTGCGTTACTCCGAGATGGATCGATATTAGAGAGAGGCACTTACGAGCAGCTCATGGCCATGAAAGGGGAAGTTTCTAATCTGATCAGAACCGCAAACAATGAAGAAGGAGAAGAAGTGTCGACTCCCAGCGAAGAAAACAGCAACGACGCAAGTAGCCCAGGCAGTGAGGAATCGACGACCGTCATTGGTACGGGCAATTCTGAAGAGGAGGCAGACGAAGCACAGGAAGGTATCGGACAACTCGCTCCAATCCGACCCGGAGGGGTTGGCACTGTTCGCAAGTTGAGCGACACTACTCTGAGACGTGCTAGCACAAATTCGTTCAAGGGACCTCGTGGCAAGATCATCGACGAAGAAGGAGCAGGTACCAAGTCCAAGCAAAGCAAGGAATTCTCCGAACAGGGGAAAGTCAAGTGGAGTGTTTACGGAGAATACGCCAAGACAAGTAATCTTGTTGCGGTCGGCATCTACCTGTTTACCTTACTTGGGGCGCAAACCGCTCAAATAGGAGGCAGTCTTTGGTTGAAAAATTGGTCCGAGATCAACCAAGAGTATGGCAGCAACCCCGAGGTTGGTAAATACATCGGGGTTTATTTTGCCTTTGGTATAGGTGGGGCTGGCCTTGTGGTGGTACAGACTCTGATCTTGTGGATATTTTGCTCCATTGAGGTACGTGCATGCTGCGGTGTCTGCTGTCTGCTCTGCTGTCAGATGTCTGTCGGCATTGGCGACTCGGGCCGGAAACGCTAACATGTAGGATGATTCCACATTCCACAGGCCTCACGCAAGCTGCACGAACGCATGGCGTATGCGATCTTCAGAGCACCAATGAGCTTCTTCGAAACTACTCCCGCGGGACGGATTTTGAACAGATTCTCAAGGTTCGTCTTCGCCATTACTGCACGCAATCTGATGCGGAGCTCTGGCTGTGCATGGTAGCACTAGTGCAACGCTAGAAGCCGTTACGTGCCGGGCTGATTTTTGTGGTTGGGTAGCGATATCTATCGAGTCGATGAGGTTTTGGCAAGAACGTTCAATATGGTAGCAACATTCCAGCGCAGATACCCACAAGTAGCATGCTAACTATGTCCTAGCTTTTTGTCAACAGCGCCCGTGCACTGTACACTCTCGTCCTTATTGTTGCATCCACACCTTGGTTTGCTTTACTGATCCTGCCCCTGGGAGCAGTCTATCTTTATATCCAGCGCTATTACCTACGAAGCTCTAGGGAACTGAAGCGCCTCGACAGCATCAGTAAAAGCCCGATATATGCGCATTTTCAAGAGTCCCTGGGTGGTATCACAACCATTCGTGCATACCGCCAACAGCAACGGTTTGCTTTGGAAAATGAATGGCGAGTGGACGCCAACCTGCGGGCTTACTTTCCATCGATCAATGCAAACCGATGGTTGGCAGTCCGTCTTGAATTTATCGGGTCCTTCATTATCCTTGCCGCAGCAGCATTTGCGGTCATCTCCGTTTCCACGGGTAGCGGGCTTTCGGCAGGCATGGTAGGACTGGCTATGTCGTACGCTCTACAAATCACACAAAGCTTGAATTGGATCGTCCGTCAAACGGTTGAGGTTGAGACGAATATTGTTTCGGTTGAACGTGTCTTGGAATATGCCCGATTACCGAGTGAAGCTCCCGAAATCGTCTCCAAGAATAGGCCCAAGATTAGTTGGCCTTCGCAAGGTGCAGTGGATTTCAACAATTATTCAACGCGGTATAGATCTGGCTTGGATCTAGTGTTAAAGAATATCAACTTAAACATCAAAGCACACGAGAAAATTGGCGTAGTCGGTCGTACAGGAGCCGGCAAGTCGTCTTTAACGTTAGCTCTGTTCAGGATTATTGAGCCCGTCACTGGTAACATATCAATCGACAACCTCAATACCTCAACGGTCGGTTTGCTCGATGTGCGACGAAGGCTTGCCATCATACCGCAGGATGCAGCACTTTTCGAAGGGAGCGTTCGAGACAATCTTGATCCTGGCCATGTCCATGACGACACAGAGTTGTGGAGTGTGTTAGGTAGGCGTCAATCATGAGTGGATGGTTTCCTATTTTCAAGGTGTACTGACACTACGGACGACAGATCACGCACGATTAAAAGAACATATCTTGACCATGTCAGGTGGCCTGGAAGCTCGAATGCATGAAGGAGGTTTGTCGAATCCGTTTCCAGACACATATGCATATTCGATTATCCGAGCTAATGTGATGCATACTGTAGGGTCTAATCTCAGCCAAGGGCAACGGCAGCTTGTCTCATTAGCTCGCGCATTACTACGACCGACTAATATCTTGGTACTCGACGAAGCCACAGTAAGTCTGTATCACATATCTGAAATATCTGTCGCTTACATTCACGCTCAGGCTGCCGTAGACGTTGAGACCGACGCAATGCTGCAAACTACCCTAAGGAGCAATATGTTCAAGGATCGCACAATAATCACAATCGCACATCGTATCAACACAATTCTAGACTCTGATCGTATCATTGTTCTCGATCACGGCACTGTCGCAGAATTTGATACTCCCTCCGCGCTGGTTCAAAGAAAGGGTCTTTTCTACGATCTTGTCAAGGAATCCGGCTTACTTGACAGCGTTGAGTTATGAAACCTGTGTATTGCAGTTCTCTTAAGGGCGTCATGCATTAGAGCATTGTGTTTTGTGTAGCTTGATTGTGCCTACATAGAGCGCTTGTTTCGGCCATTCATGCAGTCAGAACTGCCGTGGAACACCAGTCTCGGAGGTTTGAAATAAAGGCCATGTGCATAAGCTTCCGTCTACTCGCCCGTTTTTTCATGACTTGGAGATCGAAGTGGCACGAGCAAATAGAAAAGACCATTAACATGCTGATCAGGGAGCAGCCTTTCTTACAGAGTGGCGCCGCGCACCTATGTATTCCCGGTTTCGTTGGCTAAGGCTCTGGGTGAAAGCGTGGGAAATGCAACGGGTACAGGCTCGGACGCAGCTCTACCCGTCCCCGCATGGTCTAACCAGATCTCTGGCGGTCCATTTAAGAATTCTTCTGCTCTTTCGATCGATTTCCGATCGATCAGCAAGCGCAACAGTTGGATCTTCGTTGCGTAAGGTAACGTCAAACGGAGCACTTCCTGCGACTCCGGTCTTCTGGCCAGCACACCCGTATGCAACGCATCAAGAAGAAGTATGGCTAGAACTCCCGCGCCTTATCGAAAGACAAGCTCCCGTGTAACCTCAGTCTTCCACAGAGTCTCACTATGTGGATACGCTCATCCGAGACAGTGCTATCGTCAAATAACGTCACCCTGCCCCAGGTTTTTCGCATTAGCTCTAAAACAAGGCCCCGGTCAAATGCATCATTTATTGGCACTCGACTATATTCAGCTTTGGCAAACAAAGGACCGCTTTCCAAAGCCTGGGGCACAGCGGTCTGCGTTCCTCCGTTGGTTTCTCAACACCCTTGGCACTCCAATGGCTAGCCACAGAAGATTCCGATTGGTCAGAGCTTTCATGGAGGAAGGCTATCTTTATATCTGGCAAGAGAAGCCAGTCTTGAAGGATTCACTTTTTGTCATTTCTTGCGGGTTTTGTGGGAGCACAAATCCAGGATTCGTACGCTTAATCCACCAATCTTCAATGCCCCACGACCTACACTCTATCGTCGTCAGTTTTGCTCCGCGCCTCCAAGCCTTTGCTAGCTTCCTCCTTCTCCAGCCGCTCCGAGCAAGTACTCGCTGCCGCCTTGTGGAATTGGTTCGTACTGCTTCATACGTGATATTGATCCCTTAGAAGAGTTCGCTTGTTGTTTGAGAATTGACTGCTCAATATTATCCCTATGTGCACATTTGTATATCTGTTCAATTCACCTTACTTCCCCTCCAATTGGAATGCTGCACTAAACCCAAGGAGCGTGCCTACAGACGTCGCTGATTTTCTTATATTGGCTTCTTCTTTTTCCGTACCAGAGGCCAATGGTTCCATACTGCTAAGGCTTTCTACCCTTTTGAGTGCTTCAATTGTCTGCTACGTGTACACAATTTAGCCTTTTCCAGCCGTACAACCTAGCTAATTCTTATTTGTTACCCAGTGCCCGGGTTCGACCACCCAGGGACCCTCGTTACTTAATTTAGTCGCCAATACCCGTTTTACTACGCATGCAAATAAAGTTTGGCTGGGCTACTGTACTGCATGGTCACTGTAAGGCTTTTCGCACCCGAGGGGAGAATGGCTAGGTCAGCCAAGGCAAATGGACATCCGTCCATCGAAACAATAAAGGCCAATATCAGGGATGCTCCGGGCCCGCCGTTGTGCAAGCCTGCCCATCCAGGGGCACGATGTCAATCTCCGCAGGTACGTTTTGTCTAGAAGACCGAACTAGCTTAGCGCATAGATCTGACTCGTCCAGCGTGATCAGCAAGCAGCAGAAGGGGAATTCACTGAACTGCAATTGACTTTACGAGTCGACACCAAGGTTGGCAAATTTGAAGTTGACAGCTCGGCTTGCCTGCACAAGCATCTCCAAAGCATATGTCCGCCCGAATTCCTGAACAACTTTTTCAACATCGTTCGTCAGCATAAGCCAAATGCTAGAATTGCACCCTGTAGGCATACCGTTTCTCTTCACTTCCGAGCCCCTCGAACGTATCATACTGGGGGATGATATTGCAAGTACTGACCTGACATAGGTCCGACTCAAAAAGATGATGTTCTGGGTAGCTGGCAATCTTTTGAGAAATCCAAAGGGCGCCTTACCCGCTCGGCAAAGAAACCATCAAAGATGAAACCGCTTTCACCGGGTTGTGTATCTACTTCTGACAAGAAACCATCAAAAATGAAACCGCTTTCACCGGGCCATGTATCTAGTTCTGAGAAGAAACGCAAAGACAGGGAGCAAGTACAGCTGCTCCATTCTCAACTCGAGGCAATAAACATAGATTCGTCAGAAGAGGATTTATCGGACGATGATGAAGCTGATACCAAATCGTTTACATACAAGGATATCAGGATTGGGGACGCAGATGCTGTGAACGATTGCTACCACAGTAATTTTGAGGCGATACAGCAGATTCCATGCAAGTACATTGCCAAGGCTTGGGTTAAGGTGAAGGAACCCAAGAAGCAAGCTCATCACCCGTACAACGGGGGACCGTTAAAAGATGAGGCTATAGCAAAGTTTGGAAAAGATAATCAGGGGGCTTTAACGATGCCAAATTGGTGGCCGAAGGAGGGTTGTCGGCATAAGGAACCCGATCATATCAAAAAACCTGGTGGGTGTGTACACCAACTGCTCGTTCATATCACTTACAGCCCTCAGAACGTATGACTTTATTGAAGCACATGGTTCAAAATGTCGGAATCCCATGGGAAGACTTGGAAGAAAGCACAAAGGATCTTCCTCGCCAGGTAAAAAAATTTATGGAAAAACCTTTCAAGCATTTTCTCGATGAGATATACTTCGTTCGGAAGAAGCAGGCGGCTTTTGAGAGGGGCGAAATAGGTAGGGCTATCTCCCTTTTGGAAATAGCTGAAGTCCCACTCAATTCTTTCCCCAGACAGTACCAGTGAGATCTCAGTGAGAGTACACGCGAAGGCCGGACAAGCTCGAAAGCCGCCTCAGAAGTCAACAAAGCCATCTACTGGTGCCAAAAACAGTGCTTCGTATTACTCTGTCTGTAGGCCACAGCTGACGCCCAGGATCAACACGTCTCGCCCTTGTCAAGGTCCAACGCCCCTGTTACCTTTCTCGAACTTCCGCGTGGATGAACCAAGATGTAAGCAGGTTCTCGAAGATAATGAGTCATTCCGGCAAACACAGAGTATTGTTGCGCCAAAATTTCCTAAAGACGCACTGTCGTACCAGACCGCTGGAGGAACTCAAACCCAACGAAATATCATGCAGGCATACGATGCCCAGGGACTGAGGTCTCGGACGCAGCCCGAAGTATCTATCCCGGCTGCACCGCAGGTCACAGGCCCTCAGAGCCTTTCTAGCCGAGGCCTTCAGTCCCCACTCTCAAAACACGTTCGATCGTCCGCTCCAAGCATGCCCGAGGCACCTAGTAATTATCCTATTCCGCCGATACCGGCAATCAAAACGGAGAGACCCCTGCCGGTTTCCAATCCTTGGTCTTCCGAGCCGTCTTCTTTGGTACCCCAAGCGTCTTTGGATTATCAGACCTTAGCCGATGTTCCGAGTGAAAGGCCCCGGACCTCTGCCGCTGCGCTGTGGTCTTGGGAATTGTCCGAGCAGGAGAATGGGCTACCATCCATACCCTCCCAGAACTCCTTACTGGAATATGATAATTTTATAGCCAGCTTCCAAGCAACTTCGACGGACACCACACAAGTGCCACAACTTGTCGATTATCAAGACCCGTTCCCGGAGCTAGACGGATCAAATCCCTTTGTTTGAGACTATCAGTGTCTCTTTCATTAAACCCACTCTCCATGGTAGCTATCCTCTAACAGCAAGGGCTTGCTCCAAAATCGTCACCCTGTTATTCTGCAGGAGCACTACCCTTTCGTCTCCAGCAACGACTAACACCCTCAGCATCTCAGCTTATATACTTGTTGCGCCCCCAAAAGTACTTTCCTGCTCCTTTCCTATTTTCATACTTCCCACACCGTCCTTTAAACATTAATCCGAAAGAAATTCAAGGCGGTAGAAAAAATCCTAGCGCTTTAGCGGAAATTCTTGGAGTGGCTTTCTCAGTACCCTTCATGGCGGTTCTTGAAGTGGCTTTTACTTAGCACGTTCAGCTGTGGCTCCCTTAGTAAGTCGCAAGCGGTGGCATGCCTGTCTTTAGTCTTTTCAGAGTTGATCGCTCATGCCGAATCGGAAAGCTGTGGTAGGCTTGGATGGTGGTACTGTCTTTTGTTTAGTTATACGTGTTTCGCTTAGAAAGCATAATTCAATGAATAACGATTGAGAAAATATCTCAGCTTGTGCTGTCGCACAGATCTGGGAATTAATTTTACCTTACTAGATACCGTACGGCTTGTCCTCACCCGTCTCTTCCCAATCCAGACTCTGACTTAGCACACACGACACTCGTAAACATCTACAAAGACATCGGATCAATCCCTCAGCACACATCACTTGGTTCTCCTATCAAGGGAGATTTCGTACGAAGAAGAGGAGCTGCCAAGGCGAACAGGAAAGAACAACAACATTATAGAAGATGAACGTCCTTGGGGATAGACCGTTCATTTGTCCTATCTCTATCCAAATTACTCCCCAGCCAAGCCAAGAAAAGCTTAACTGTGAACATGATAGATGAAGTTGTAGACATTTCCGAGCCACGAGGAAGTCAATACGTGGATATTAGTATGATTTAATTTCCATATTGGGCCACCTAAGGATGCTTCGGTTACCACAAGCAATTGTAGAGATAGGAGGAGCATCACTGTGAATGAAACCAATAATAATGTCAGCGAGTTGTTGTAGCCCAGATCATCCGAGTGAGATAGGGCTTAGCTTTTCACGTGATCGCTGAAACCGTCTGGAACCAAGCTAAACTTACAACACCTCAATTAAGACAAAGCCCGCCAAATACCAGCATTTGTTCGAGAGTGAAAGCACTTTCACGCTTCTTCATTCAGATAAATGGACAACAGAGCTCCAAATCGCTATTAATGTCCTTTGTAAGGCAGACAGGCGGTTACCTCACGGGCTGCCGGCGCGATGTCAACACCACAAGGTCCACGAGAATCGACAAGAGGCAGCCGGGGGCGTGGTCGAGCTCATGGAGGTCCCCAAACAAGAGATAGCAGAGGCGATGGTAGAGCAAGGCCTTCCTTCCGACAAACCCCCACAACCACCACCTCGACCAGTACGATTTCGCAGCCGTTTAAGCCCACCTCAAGGCAGAATGGAATCCGCACCAGACCTCCAAGAGGCGGCTCAGCTCTGCCATCGACACGTCAAGGGCGAGCAGGCACCACTCCCAGACCCGCTCCAAGGGTTTCCTCTGGCTCTCGCACTGAGACTTGGCGCAATCCAGTAGTAGAGCCTAGCAGTTCGTACCAGAAACGCATGAGCGATCTATTTCAGACGGTATGGACCCCACACTCTGAGATACTGACTGGAGGATATCCATAGTGACTTTTTACCTTTTTCGTGCGAATAGCTCAAGAGTAAGCGGGAAGTAGAGAGAAGAGATGCAGTCAAGAAGGGCTTCCTCGCGGATCCGGATAGGCCTACCTCACTCGCAAACGCTATAACACCGGTTGGTACTTGTCAAGGTATGTGCCCAGAATTTGAGCGAGTAGAGAGAATAGTGCAATTTATGGTTGATAAATGCGAAAAAGTGAGGGTACAAGAGATAACCATTATACGAGGACTTCGCTGATGGATATGCCCAGACACCATCAGAGTCAGGGACCAAGGTACCTTGTGAGGATTACATGGTCAAACGATTTCGGCGATCCGCAGCTGGCTATGAGGAGCAGCTGCCCTCAGATATCCGACCCCCGCTTGTTCTTCAAAAGACTCTGAACTACCTATTCGACGAAATCATTGGGGGCTCGAAACCACTAGCAGCTGTTCAAAAATTCGTATGGGATCGCACGAGAGCGATTCGGAACGATTTTTCTATTCAGCAGGTTACAAAGGTTGCAGATTTACGGATTGCCATTGACTGCTTCGAGCGCATTGCTCGATTTCACATTCTATCGCTGCATCAACTATCAAAGCCTAGTGCCGATAACGAAGATTTCGAGCCTATCCAGGAACGTGAACAGCTAAACAATACGCTTCTCTCCCTCATGTACTACTACGATGACAGCAGGCATAAGATGACTTCTCCAAACGAGGCCGAATTTCGGGCATACTGCATTATATTTGAGGTTCAGGACCAGAGACCAGATCTGGAAGACCGAGCGCAGCAATGGCCAAAATCATTGCTACAAGACCGACGAGTACAGACAGCACTAAAGCTCTACGCCGCTGCTGGGAATACGTCTGACGAACAGGGACCCCTGCGTCCACGAGTTCCGTTTTTGATCGCGCAAGCAAATATAGGGCGGTTCTGGTCTATTATCAGGTCAAATGCTGTCCCTTATCTCATGGCATGCGTTGCCGAGGTGTACTTTGGTTTTATCCGCAAAACGGCGTTGGAAACTATATGGAAAGCCTACAAGGGCAAGAGAGGCGGACCAACAAAGATGGAGGACTGGATATTGGATGACTTGACGACTGCTCTCGGGTTTGATGATGAGGGGCAGACCCAGACCTTTTGTGAAGATCACGGATTCACAATCGCCGAAACGGATAGTGGAGAGGCCTATGTGGATCTTGGCTCGGTGGCTGGGAGATATCTTGAAGGTCAGTCGGTACGAAGAGAACGCTTTTGATGCTTGCAAACATTGCTTTAGATACGAATCCACGAAGGAAACAGACATTCTCGAAAACCTTGGTAGAACATAAAAGGCTAGGCCGAACGTTGCCAGCTGTGATCAATGGCTTGAGTGCCTCTCAGGCGCAATCGCAAGGCCTGATTAGTGATTTTTCAGCAGCCGAGACATCTTCGGTGTCCGATCATGAGCCTCTTTTCATGGAAAACTCGGATGAAGAGCAGAAGAGTGAAAAGCCACAGTCTGCAGCCCCAGAACAGAAGGACGAAACCAAGAGCGACCCGACCAAGCTTGACCCCAATGCTAGTCCTTTCAATCGCGCCCCGACACCTTTCCAACTTCCAACACCCAGTGGGACTTCGTTTGCCTCAAATGGAACTTTTGGGAAGCCCACTCCTTTGAATTTTTTGGGACTGCCTCCGGACTCGTCTTCCATCTTCAAGCCCAGAGCCTCGGAGACAGAGAAGCCAAATCTCTTTGGCACCCAACAGACACCCAAATTCGTTTCCCCCACCATTCCGGACACGAGCAAGCAGAGTAGCAATGATAGTTTTGCCCCGTCACCGGAAAATGAGCCTGCATCACAGCAGAAAGACCTATTTAAACAACCACCATCACTTCCTCCAAAAGCACCAGGGTTCTCATTCGGAACTTCGGCGCTCTTTGGGAACAGCGAACAAAGCAAGGATTTGAGCGGCAGCTCTCAAGATGCTACTGATGCGGCACCTAAAGAGTCGACGTGGAGACCTACAAGTTCAATATTTCCAGAACCGCAGACTCAGGCCGCGCCATCAACTACACCTACCTCCATGATCTTCAACCCGCCTATACCTAATCCGACGTTCTTTCCACCGCCTACGACAACTTCCGCACTTTTCCCCACTCCTACACCAACTCCTTTATTCTCTTCTCCGAAGACATCCTCGACTCTTAACGAGCCGCCATCGACCGAGGCCTCAAGCCCATTTTCGACGTTCCTGCCAACTGCTGGTAAACCTATGTTTCCTCTACAACCAAACTCCAACAAATCAGCACCTTTTACGTTCGCGCCATCTTCCTCTAAAGCTGCCCCATTCGAGACTTCTTCGACTACCACCACGCAATCTCAACCCTTTCTCTTCCAGCCACCAACCACCTCTGGACCACCTTTTACCGCAAACTCGCAACCTGCAATTCCTGTCTCTCCGATGGACATATCACAAACTCATGTACAAGCTGGGCCATCTGCCGTACCGTCCGCCTTCCCATCTAATACGCCGCGGTCTCCTTTCACGCCAACGTTGTCACCTGCAGAACAGGCTAAGGCTAGACCCCCACGACCGGACCCACGACCTGCAGCCCTCGACAAGCTATCTGAGGCCATGATGATGGACGACGAAGGCCTTTTGTCACAATTCATCGAATATACTATAGGCCCTGTTATTGCTGCGTCTTTTCATCAAATTAAAGATGAGCGGTCTTGGGCTAAAGCAAGTATGTATTTCTAGACAGATGTAGCTTTGAGACCACTGAAGCTAACACGCAACAGAGGAAGCCCGGGCCGTCTTATTGAGCAGGAAATTTTTTAGAAAGTGGCAAGCCAATGCTTGGAAAAGGGGCCTGCTGCGAAAGGGAAAGGAGCGAAGGAAGAACTTCGCTCAGTCGATGCGAGAATTAGCACAGAGCACACGAAACCGACCATCCGATCTGAGTTCTTCATCTCAGTCCACCGTCATGGGCCAAGACAGCCGGCATAGCCGACATGAAGACCAATCGCGAAACACCATGCCACCACCATCACTAGTATCGCAGAAGCGCATTAGCCTCCCTGCAGGTATTGGTGATCATTCACAAACCCCAGATCTATCCTCGAACAAAAAACGAAAACATCACCACTCACCACCACGAGCTAACCAGATTACCCCAAAACCTCACCAATCCTCTCACAAGCGTTCTAGTACAGTCTCAGGTCTATCAATGTCACATCCACCCCGGAAACGGCCACGCTCACCTGAACTCTCTCGTCTCGGTTACTCAACCCTCGCCGATGGCACAATCATAAATGAAGCGCTCATGAAAAAAGCGCGACAGCTAGCCCCCAGAGCTAGGACAGATACCACGAACACGGATTACTTCCTTTTGAAATCTCGAGGCATCGATCCAAACACCCCAATCGTGCCTGAAACAAGGAAAAAGCGATCCACCACCTTGAGCGAAACCCATTCGAAAAGCAACAAACTCCGCAGACTCTCCCCACCAAACTCGTCGAACTCCTCTCTCGCTCGACTCACCAACCGCCAAACTCCCGCCCTACCCCCTCCTATTGCTAGCTCCTCGCAACCCTTTTCATCTTCCACCCCAACCAAAACCAATCCAGAAGACGAAGCCCTCTTCGCCTCCCTCGCCAGCGTCCGTTCCGCCCTTACAGAAAGTATATCTTGGTTCCAATCCGAGCGCGCAAAAAGCGAATCGCTAAGCAAAGCAAATTCCCCACCACCCAACGAGACTGAAAAGCAGAAGAGGCTAAGGGAATTCCAATTCACCCCCTCGCGAACCGAGCAGAGAATGAGGGCAAGCGGCGCGGGTCATTTTTGGGAGAAGAGGGATGGGGACAGGCGGAGCGCCGCGAATAGCGCACACGGATCTCCAGCGCCTGCATGGAATCAAAGCCAGATGATGGGGACGGGGACCGGGTTTGTGCCCATGCGTAGCGGGGTTAGTGCTACTACTATGGGGAATCAAAGCCACGAGAGGCCAATAGGATTTCCGGCACTGGCGAACGGGCACGCGCAGCCGAGTGGGTTTGCGGCACGAGCGGATATTGAGGGAGTGCAAAAGGAGGAGGGCAAGGGCACGGGTGCGAGCGTCGAGGATGCGATTGAGCTTTGAGATTGACGGAGAAATGGAGGTGCGGGTTACAGACTACGGCGTAGGGTTTCAGGCCGGTGGAGGATGGAGAGGAAAGTCTAGGCTTCTTGATACCAAAGGGTTTTGGATTGATAGTGGAAGAGTTCTAGGCAATGCATTGACTTGACTTGTTTAACATCACTGCTTATGTTCTGTTGGTTTGGGAGTGGTGAGAGGTGTGATGGATGTTTATACATGTATCGAAACAGCTCCTCTGAGTCGCTCTCGCCATTTCCATTTCCATTTCCATTTCCATCTCCATCTCCATCTCCATTTCCATCATCCCCAATCCCTCCCAACCCCCTCAATCCCCCCCAATCCCCCCAACCCCTCCCTACCCCCCTCTATCCCATCTCCAAACCGTATCCCCCCGCGTCCCGAAAGATAAAAGTTTTCCAAACAATCGACCTCTGATTTCGACAAACAATATCCTCCCTTTCCTCGAAAACAAGATATCCAACCGCTGACCTCTGAGCATGCCAGCTAGGCGTGTCAGATTGTAATATTTAACCACCGACCCCTGAGCATGCCAGCTAGGCGTGTCAGATTGTTAAAAAAGACATTCAACCACCGACCCCTGAGCATGCCAGCTAGGCGTGTCAGATTGTAAGATTTAACCACCGTCCCCTGAGCAAGCCAGCTAGGCATGTCAGATTGTTAAAAAAGACATTCAACCACCGTCCCCTGAGCAAGCCAGCTAGGCATGTCAGATTGTAAGATTTAACCACCAACCCCTGAGCAAGCCAGCTAGGCAGGTCAGATTGTAAAAATCCAAGCACCGACCCTGAGCATGCCAGCTAGGCATGTCAGATTGTAAAGATCCAAGCGCCGACCCTGAGCATGCAGCTAGGCATGTCAGATTGTTAAAAAAGACATTCAACCACCGTCCCCTGAGCATGCCAGCTAGGCGTGTCAGATTGTAGAGATCCAACCACCGTTCCCTGAGCATGCCATCTAGGCATGTCAGATTGTAAAGATTCAAGCACCGACCCTGAGCAAGCCAGCTAGGCATGTCAGATTGTTAAAAAGGACATTCAACCACCGTTCCCTGAGCAAGCCAGCTAGGCATGTCAGATTGTAAAGATCCAAGCACCGACCCTGAGCATGCCAGCTAGGCATGTCGGATTGTAAAGATCCAAGCACCGATCCCTGAGCATGCCAGCTAGGCATGTCAGATTGTTTTAAAAAAGACATTCAACCACTGTCCCCTGAGCAAGCCAGCTAGGCATGTCAGATTGTAAAGATCCAAGCACCAACCCCTGAGCAAGCCAGCTAGGCGTGTCAGATTGTAAAGATCCAAGCCCCGACCCTGAGCATGCCAGCTAGACATATCAGATTGTATCCCCAAGGCGGTTTTCTGGCTCCAGGCATCCTGCCTGCCTAAGATTCTGCCGTGTCCTTCTCCCGATCTCCCGTTGTTGAGAGCTTTCAGTCAGGCTGTTTTCAGTTCTGGTACTAATACGCTGGTGACGAACGCGGTGAGACTGCCCCGTTCGGTTTTCATCTCCATCTCCGTCACCCTGTTTCCTCCCACCCCCTTATTCCCCTCCCCGCCAATAATCCCCCCCCCTAAAAAGAACAAGATATCCAAATTAACCCTTGAGCATGCCAGCTAGGTACGTCAGATTGTATTGTGCTTGCACTTTTGTGTTAAGGATGTGCTACTACCTCACTTCTTGTCGACTGTTCCATGTCAGGTTTATAGCTCGAGGCATCTTTCTTGCCTGAGGCTTAAGCTTGTCTTACTTTCGTCCAGTCCAACCTTCAGTCGCCCGCGTGCCTTCAATTCTCGCTGGTCTCAAGCCTGCTCTCCTTAATTTCTTCGCCCTGGTGGTGACACAGCGATTCTCAGCCCGTTGTTACTGTAAGGTTCTCGTGGCTAGCTCCAGTACCAGATGCTGAAACGTAAGATGCAGGCTTTTTGGAGTATTTGAGGTGGTGGTGTTGTGTGGGAACCAGGTGTAGATGTCTGTGCTCACTAAGAAGTGAGGCCCAGGACGGGAAATGAAATTTTCATGGCGTGGGGCTCAGAGCAGACGTAGGTTGTAGCATGCTTTGAGGCCTGGATACTTCGCTGAAGATGCAGTAATCTGGCCGAAGAGGTTGTTCATGTCGAGTTGGCTTGAGCTCCTTGCGGTGTAGAACGATCGCCCTAGGTGCAGGACGGGACTGAAGTGAAAAGGTCAAGAAGTTCGAAGGAGGAATGGCAAGCTGGTAATCTATAGTGTGAGGATAGCGAGAGCTGAAAAAGGAGACTTGGGCTTGTCATCTAGGAAGAACACGGCCAAGACTTTGTGCAGATACTTTAACCACTGCAGTGAAGTTGTCGTAGTCGCTGCTGGGTAGAAGGTTTGTTGTTCTGAACTAAGAAGGCGCGTCAGGGGAGGGAGTGAGTGATCTGGTTTTTGTTTTGGCTTTGGCGCGTCCAAGCACAAATTATGTCGCCGCTTGACACATGTTGGTATTGAATCGTTCAAGTTTCGCGTTCTTCCGTAGGGGAATTTTGAAGGAAGTACCGAGTAATAAGTACCATAGCTGGTGGTTAGATAATGCGCGGCATAGCTCATAATTCAATGAAGTCCGTAAATATCTTCCAACGATCTCAGTCTTCGTCTTCCTCATCCCCTTGTCCACTCTTTTCTTGCTCCCTTAGTTTGACCACCCACTTCACAGGCTTATCCATATCCCCAACAACCAATCCCTCCTCCCCCCTTCCTACCATTCCCCAAATCCCCGCCTTACCTTCTCCAACTTTTCCTACCCAGCTCGTCCCTGCATACCTCGCATCTGGCTCTTCCTCTCCGCATCTGTTAGCCACCACAACGATAACCTCCTTCCCCACGCCTTGCACCAGTGGCTGCAGGCGTCCCAGCCAGTATCCTAGCGTGTCGAGGTCCGGTTCTACTAGTGCAGATTTCAGGGAGGAAGCAGGCATGTGCGTAAGCCAGGCCATGGATAGTAGAAGAAGCTCGGTGGAAGACGAAAGGGCGTGATTAGAAAATTCGTAGGCGGAGTAGGAGGTAAGGAATTTGTGAGGATTGAGGTCCATGCAAATACCGAATGTAGTCTTAATAGTTCTCTTTGGAGACGTCGAAGGGAGGGGAAGAGACGTGGTAAGCCAGCCAGTGGGCGATTCCTGCGCCCAAGTCTCGTCGGTGTAGTAGAGGTGGGTTTTGCGGTAGTGGGCCAAGATTTGGCCGGTTGGGGAGACGGTCACAGTAGAGTTGTAAGCTATAATTGGGGTTTCGGGGCCCGCGGAAGAGAAGAGCTCAGGATAGCCGACTGTGACGATGCAGTGGAAGCGGGCAGCGGTGGTTTTAGCCCATCGGGTGGAGGGCCCAGCGGCTGTGGTTTCGAGGTAGGGTGTTATGGCTTCTAAAGAGGGGAAATTGTAGCCTGGGTGATGGGTTCAGGGGATTGTTTAAGGTGCATAGAAGATGGATAGAGTATACCTGTGAAAGCAAGCTCGGGGAGCACAAGGATATCAAGACTTTGTGGGGATGATATGCTGAGAAGAGCATCGGCTCGAGCAACGTTCTCTTTAACCTTCCCTAATTGCGGAGCGAATTGCAAGCAGGCGATTCGCATGTTGAGGTGCAAATGTGTCAAAATATTATATCCTAGCCCTTACATTGAAGTTAGCCGTGCATAGCACAGAGAAGATGACTGGGCAGACCCCCTTCCCAAGAAGCTCGGAGTAGTCTTAATCATGAAGCTTAGGGTCTAATTTGCTATATTCCTCTATCAACGGTCAAGTATATTTCTTAAGAGATCTCTAATATAGTAAATCACCCGTAGATGAGGAACATAAATGGCCCAGCATATCCCTGAAAACAATCAAGAACAACGATTAAGACCCTGCTGTGACATGGCAACTACCATTTGTTCCCTTCGTTTGTCTCTAGCCTTGGACCCGGATTGCTGCCCCTTGACTTTGTCCCATAGGCGTCTGCTATGTCGATACAATTTCTCCAACCGCTCCTCAACGCTTATCTTTGACGTTCGGCCTCGAGCATTATTCTTGCATAGTTTGGTGACATCATCTGGACTGTTGCAAAATTGGTCAGCACTTGACGAGTTCAGGATCAAGACTGAGGGAAATCACCTTTGGTTTGTGATACCAGAAGCACTTAATCGATTATTGTCCCAAAAGACATAACCCCAAGTGCGTAAGCCTTTGCTTTTGCACCAATAGCAACAGCCTTCGGGTACATCGCCCCATGCCCATTGCCATGCCTTGTTCTGGTTACCGAGCTTTTCTTCGGTTTCTGGGTGCTTTGTGTCTGATGTTTGGGTCGCTGTTGCCGGTACGACGTCGAAATTCAGTCTTCGTCGTGCTTTCAGTGCTTCGCCCAGAAACTCCAAACCGTGCCTACGATTGGCCATGAGTAGCCGCGTCTGCTTTTCTCCCGACTGTGTGAAGAGACGTCGCAGGAAGGGTAATCCCAAAGATATTCCATTGTCCATCCGAGAACATTGCCAGCGCTTTTCGTCTTGGGAGAAATCATAATCCACCCCAGCGAAACCGAAACGATTGTGCCCTGGGAAGCAATACCAGGACTTTCCTTCATCTTTTGCGTATGTGCAACCATCCTGATCCTCTTCGTTCAGATCCACCTCCTCCTCCACAACCATTTCCTTCGTCCCCCACTTTCTTTTCATTTCATTTCGTACAGGAGCTTGTCCGATGGCACTTTCGGCTCTAATCACTTCTTCTATCTTCCATTTTCTCTTCTTCCTAATTAAAGCAGAACCTGGGGCGATGGTATCTTCCTTATCAAGCGCTTCTTCTGTGTTGCGCTTTCTCTTCTTCTCGTTTAGTAAAAAGTCTCTAGCGGGGACCTCCTCAGCCGCTTTCTGGGGCTCTCTTTTCCTCTTCTTTCCATCAGGCATGGACCCTCCAGCGGCAACTTTCCCCTCTTCCACGGGTCTCCCTATCTCCCTCTTTCGCTTGTTCCCGGATGACACGGGGTATGTAGCGATTACCTTCTCGATAAACGTATCATCAACCCGCTCGTATGTCTCCTCCATACGAAGCCGTAGATAGTCTCGCATACAGGCTATCTCTTCAATCTCCGAAGATGAATAATGGGTTAGAAGACATTCCGCTTGTTCCTTAGCACTAAACTTCGTCTCGGAAGCATAATTGTCTTGATCACCGAATAACTTCTCAAAAAGTTCAACACGATAGAATGCTCTCCGGAGGCGCTCTTTTTCAACAGCCGAGAGAGGACCTGACTCCCAAAAATGTGTACCAGAGACACTTGGATGACGTTCGTGCTTCACCGAGCTCATCGATTTTGCACATTGCTCGAATACCGCTGTGGCTCGTTGGGTATAATCTTCGATGTGGTAATCGATGGCATGGTGAAGTCTGCAAAGCCAAAGAGCAGTAGACAAGCTAAGTTTCTTTCTTGGCTGTTTCATATTTCTGGCTTCTTGATATCTTCTCAAGAAAGCCCGTACATTTTTCCGATCAGCATGTTCAAGATGCTGGCTTGAAGCTTCCACAGCAGCAATAGCGTCTACAGAAACCTCGGGGCCAAGCATCCGCTGAATGGCTGAGGAGAGTATCTCTTCTTTAAAAGTCAAGAAGACCCGGTAGTGCTGTGGAGACGCTTGTATCAAAGTATAAACATCTTGGAGGGTTGAAAGTTGTTTAAGAATGCGGAGATGGAGCTCGACCGAGAGCTTTTCGACCCCGCTATCGCTCATTATTGCAAAGACCACAGTCGGCTCGATTATCTAAATTATAGTAGTCGCCGTCGTCTAAGATGATTTTGACTGCTTTAAGTGGTTCTGGATCGCTTTTTGGAGACTTGAGGATGACGATGATGATATGTGTTGTAAACCTGGAGATTCATCATGAGATGAGTGAAGAGTTTAAAATCACACAAGGTGTTGAGACACCTTGGTCTCGGTGGAACTGGAGAACCTGCGCTTATCCACAGTATCTATTTAATCGCTTGACAGCCGCTCATATCCGCCTCACTACTATGCAAAAGAAGCAGCCAACTCAGCCAGCTCAGCCAACGAAGTTAGTAGTTGCATCTACTTAGATTCTTATACGACCATCAGTCTCCGTTCCTCATTCTCCTATCCCTGCTCTTTCAGCTTCTCCGTTTTCTTAATACAGCAATGCTTTTTCATCAGTGAGTATATCAAGCGCGCACTCTTAGAATATTCGTTCATGCAGCCGTGCTTACTGTTGGAAATAGGGGAGATGGCAATCTCCGCCTTCGTAGGGCTGGTAGGGCAGGAGACCCGCACCTTCTTCCTCCTAGATAGACTCCTATCCAGCTTCAACCTACATACCAATGCCCCCATATGACCTCGTATTCCAACTCTTACGTTCAATACATCGAGCTTCATTATTATTATGTCCGACCAACATACTGTAATCCTGCGCTCCGATCACTATATAAACTCCTCTCGTGTATCCAGGCGGAAACATTTCGTTTTTAGTCTCTTCTCAACATCACTTCTCCTTCATTCTAACCGATCAGCCTTGAGTACAGAGCTTGACTGTCGTTCTGTCAGCATAACACATTTCAACCTAACTTGCGTCCCTATATAAAAGTCTCTAATAAATTCAAGCGAAAACACTTCCGCTGTAACTCTCCATCACATCTGTCTCCTTTATTCAATCATGCCTCAGTTCAACGCTTTGCGATCCACTGCTACAGTAATATACTAGCACAACACAGTTCAGTCCTGGTTTGAAATTCCCGTATATATGTCTAGTGAACTCAGTCGAAAACACTTCTGTTTCACAACTTTCCTCGTTCACTATAAGTACTTATCAAGTATACTCTCCTTACTTTATTGTTTCTCTTCTCAAGCACTTTTTATGTCAAGATCTGAACTCTGAGCATTCTTCGAATTCAAGATGTCTAATGTAAGTTCCCCTCTCCAATCCAGGTGTTATTCGTTACCGTATCACACAAGTTCTTTCATAAGCCAACGTGTTCAACTTGACAATTGACGATCTTATAACACGGTTTTTCTGGCTGATTTAAAGGTTTTTTCCCATGGAAAATAACTTCGAATCCAACACTCTGATATATTAACTCCCAAACCAGGTTGCTGATATTGGGTTAGAACCACTCTCATCAACGCCAGCGGAGCAAAACATGGGCAGGCTTCGAAACAGAGTACCCAGTGCAAACGGAATCTGAGCAAGAGTAAAAATTGAAATGTATCAATCACTATGGCTAGAAGCGCGTGGCCATTCACAGAGAGGCGGGATCATGCTCGATACCATTGGTTCATGGACAAGAGTAAGGATGCTAAGGATAGGTATGAACGAGAACTCTCAAAAGCCAAAGACGACTTCAAAGAAGACACTAAGGGGGACGAAAAGAAACGAGTATATTACGCGGTGTTTTCGGCCGGGCTTTACGCTGCTCAGCATGGCATGCTAGCAATGTCTGCTTCTTAATGGGAGATCGCAGCTTATAAGTCTTTCTCCCTCATGGCTGATGAGCATGAGATTGATGCTAACCCTAATATCTCCTGTAGCCATGTTAAAGGGAGGTGTGATTTTCTCTTAATCCACAGAATGGCCTATCACTCCGTGGATGAGAAGAATGCGCACCACGGATACGCGCAGGAGGCATTTGAAGCTCATGACGAGTCGCAGGAAGCCTATAATTACCATGCCCAGTACTCTCCGTATGTTCTAATCTTCCACCCAGATACGTCTTCAAGTGGAAACTGCACTAAGATTTCTAAAGCGATCCAAACAGCCAAATTCGGGATTACAACGGTTATAGAGTACCAGCAGGATTCGTCCCTGCAGGCATTGATTACAGTTACCCAATTGTGCCTCCGCGGGGGCAATATTCGAACCGTGGCCCACAACCACTGCTTCTTCAGCGAGATCAACTGCAAGCAACCCAATTGCAGGGCATTCTGTTTCGTGAGCCCGCCAAACCAGGCGACAAGCGCAAGAGCGTATTCGCCGACAAGGAGGCTAACCCTAAAGGACTTGATGACAGACAGGGGCCAAGGCTACGACACTACGTATCTGAGGATCTATTAAGAGGACGTCATACCATATTCGGGCATGTGAGGCCGGAGAGAGATAGTCGCATGTATGCTAGAGAAGGCCCGAAGCCGAGCATGGACGTACCCCCGAGGGAGGACTCCAGAAGGGACAGCAACGTGCACCGGCGACTTAGCGACGTGCGCCGAAGAAACGACCTGCCGAGGCCTACAAACAGACATCATGATCACTGGGAGCCGGGATTAACCGGAGGCGCGTACGTTGACGAATGAGGAGGAGCAGAGACTCCGCAGACGCCGTTACGCGGGACAGCTGCAAGACGAGGCGGAACAGCGTCATGAGGACCCGCGACGATCGGAAGACGAGCGAGGGTATAGGAGACGGTGAAAAAGGTTGACGCGGAAGACCAGACGAACGGAAGATCGGATGATGAAATGGGCTTGACGGGTGTGGGCTGACTTGGAAAAAATCGAGTACTAAAAAAAAAAAAAAACTACAGCTAGAAAAGACCATTGTACGAAATAAGTTTGTACGAGGCCGACGCAATAGACTTGCAAACAAACCGACATCCCAACTCTCCACCATTCACTATCAACCGCCCAACGTAATGGCCAAACCACCTCCTCCCTCCGTCAAGTCCCCAAAACCCTACCCATATCAAAAGCGACAAACTGGATGATTCGTACAAGACTGTCAAAACAATCTTTCAGCATCGAAGTTGTAGGATAAAAGTAGAAAACGAAAACGGCGACGCAAGCAAGTGGTGATCAGGTCTTGCAGCGGGCCATACTGTTTACACGGGGATTTTCGATCGGAGGATTCTATGTTCACTTGCAACAACGCTGGCTGGCTACCCACGATCATCACTCACTCACATTGACTCCATTACTAACCATCGATTCGACCAATCAAACAAAGCTCCCCCGATCGAAAAAAAGAAAAGCCACCCCGTCTAACTAGAAAAAAACGAAAACACGAATAACCCCCAGTTCTACTACTACGCTGTAATGCACCCCCCCCCCCCCCTTTTCAACCCCTTTTAGCCTTGAATCAGCAAAACAGCAAATCGCACAGCGCGAATCTTGGACAACCCCCGCTTCAAAGCTCGCTTCGCACATCGTTGCGGCCTCCTGAAATCTATCGTAGTAGGGGGGGGGGCTTGATCTTTCTGCGCCGGACTCGAGTTCGGTTTTTGAGGTCTGCGAGATCCGCCTCCGACGTCTATGGTTGTTTGATCCCTTCTCGCTCCTCCCCCGCTCTCGCACACTCCGCCACGGGTACGATGGGGATTAGCATGATCTTCAGACATGCTGAAGTAAACGTCATTGCCGACAGCCGCGACCAACAGCTTCGCGCACAAACTCCAAGTTTCTCCTCGGACCATTCGTGTTGTTGTCCCGCGATGCTTCAGCCAGCCAGCCAGCGACCGACCGACCGTCTCTGCCAACACAGCGTCGAAAACTTAAGATTTTCCCCGAAGCGGATCCTTCGAGTCTGTAGACGTCTTTCATCTTCGTGGAAGTTGGACGGAGGAACTCCTGACGCTCGCCATCGATCTGTGAGGGGTAAAAATCCCCTTCATCGGGGTCCGAGCTACCAGCCCTGCCTACCTTTGGGCTGTTGTTGGCGGAACGCAGTCAGTGACATGCCCTGAATCGGGGAAGAATTAAATCTCCGCTGTATGTATCGAAGCGGTAGGGGGTAGAGTAGCTGGGGTAGATTTGTGTCCCTGTTCGAGGAGGTAGCCGTTTTGTGCTTGTCGATACTTTCTCTAGATAAGAGCCAGACGGGTCAAAGCTGTTTTTCAAGCAATCTCTCGACAACGGGCTTGGAGATAAAGAGTTCGAAAGAAAATTTTGTAGACCAGACTTGAGATTTCGAGGCGGTAGGTGTACTTGCGTTGAATGTGCGGTAGGTAGGCTGTTCCTGTTTCAGGGCTACGAGGCCGACAAGGGAATCTGTTTGATATGCAGTGAGCCAGAATCGAACGGTGGAAGTAGGCTATGTATGGGCTATAGCTACCTACGGAATGTATTGGATAAGGCTGAGAGCTACCTTATCGGTGTCCGAATTAGACATTCTTCCACATAGGGCATTGACAAGCGCGTCACGTGCTCGCTTACCTTTTGAAAACCACGAGGAGCGGTGGAGGGTTGGCAGTTGATGCACCTGCTGGAGCTACATAGGATGTTAGTTTTTAGGGCAAACTGCAAAAAAACGGTGTTGAGAGGATCCCCAATGTACTGTACTGTACTGTAGTATATGCTGGGGCGGAGATGGGATTTTTTAGGTTCGCAGGGCTGGCTGGCTCTTTCTAACCGGTTAATTTTCCGAGCAAGATATCATACTTTTTTATTCCTATAAAGCGTTTTAGAAACAAGTTCGACCCGCATGAGGTTTGTACACCTCGGGGTTTTAGTTGCGTTTGAACTTGGAAAATACCAACCATATATTGCCGACGGTAACAAAGGGGGTGGGTGGGAAACGAACAAAGGCAGTCTTTACTGCTCGTCGCAGGCCCACGCCCAAAGCCATTGAGAGAGAGATATGGAGAACAGCCGTGCTAGTCGGACGCGTTCACTGTGTCTACGAAAGCGGAGGTGCAGGAGCGCTATCATCGTGTGAAAGTGCGGTTCTGGGCTGATCTTTCCCTCGGGCGAGGTAAGCTTGCTTACTGGCTTGATCGGGAATGCATTGCTTTGGTCGCTGGAGTAGGTGGTGGATGTTGTTGTGGTCGACGACAGTGACTTTTCTTGGCCCTGATCGTTTTAAGTCAGGGGTGTGTTGTATCGTCTAACAAGAAGGGTCTGGCCAGACCTATTGAGTGGGCAATTCGGCGTTGGGGTTGTGGTTGGTAGGAGTACGTTGAGGAACTACGGTAGTTAGCCGGTATAGATTAGCGTGGCGTCAAATCGTTGCTCTCACAATGGAAGTGCATTGAAAGAAGCGACGCTAAAGCATTAAGCTGTCCTATCCCACAGCTCCATAGAGCTTGTACAAGATTAGTACCCATCTCCCATCAGAGACATCTGCCCGGTGGATTCTCTATGACCTGTTGCCAAATACACAACTGGATATCAAGCCCCTTTAGAAGTCTGGGTAATCCTGCCTCTGCCTATGCGAAATCCCACAGCTGACTGCTCCTGGCTGAAATAAATGCTAATCATGAATACCCGCCTGCCTGCGTGCCCCTCCCTACCTGAGAAAATAGAAGTAAAACGCCGCCGTCGTGGAGGGGCCGATCGGTGATGTCGTAGAGAAGAATCATATACACATTAGAAGAGAAATAGGAGGGCGGATAAAAGCGGCAAAGACCGGAGCGTGATGATGCGTAAGCCATGCCTCGAGGTCGTAAACTGAGCACAACTTGAGCATTTCTGGTTGATGCAAGCCAGGTCCGTTTCGGGCAGGATGAGGCAGTCAAATGCGCTTCCGGGGTAGAAGGTAAGCACCCAAGATAGCTTACTTCACGTATCGCCATCGTCATCGGTGCCAATGGCGTCCTCGTCGTCCTTTGGCTCCAATCCAGCATTCTGGCATGCCTTTCTCCATCGCTCGGCCTCCCTACAGACTCGGCCCAACTCGCCCTTCAGCTTGTCGACACTGGTGCTCAGCTCCACAACCACTTGATCGGTCAGTGACTTCTCTTGGGTCCATTTGTCGATATTTCTCGTCTCGTTTGCTTTCAGCTGTGTTATGTATTCGACCGCGCGTTGTAATATGGAGCCCTTGTTCTTTTCGCATCCGGGGACGATCTTCGCTATTTCGTTGATACCTTCGTTGATCGTTTCCCGACGTCTTCGCTCAACTAAGCCATTCCATCAGTGATGACCAAAGCAATGAGAGCTTGGAGGAAGCTCACCTTCTTTGTGGTTGTCTCTTCGAACCTTATGCCACTCCTCTGACCCCACTGGTGGCTTGTTGCCGCCGCCATTCGATGACTCTCTTGCAGCTTGGACTTGTGCCGCTGTACCTCCTTGAAATGATCCGAGATTGTATGGAGTCCCCTGTGTGTGTTGGTTTTGACCATCGTTCTGCCCGCCTATATCGAAGGAGGAATCAAGCTGCTGGTCTCTATCGGTTCCTGAAGCAGTGCTGGCAAAAGACAGCTCGGTCGGCTGAGGTACGGTTAACTGTGGCATTATTCCAGCAAGTGCCGCAGCTGCTGTCGAGCTTGGGTTGGAGCCGTCTGGCAGACCCTGGTTTACGCCTGCAACATGTCGAGCCAGCTGTTGAGATAGAGCACTAAAGTCGTGGGAGTTGGGCGAGTCGCGCAGGCTGTCGGAGAAAAGGGAATTTGATAGCTGGTTGGCTTCGTGGTTGTTGCCGTTCACGTTGTTCGATGATGATGTACGTTTCGAGCCCAAGTGCTTCCCGTCGGCACCATGATGATCGGAGACGTTGCGTTTGCGCTTGTTCGATGCTTTCAGCTCCTGCAACGCATGCTCTACCGCACTTGCTGCCCTCTCTTGTACGCTTGGTTCGCCGTTCTCTTGCTGCCCCGGAAAAACCATGTGATCAGACATTGCGCCGGTAACAGTGGCCAAACGGATCGTCCTGTGCTACCAGGTGGAACAGGCCAAGTCGCCCACTTGAGATGGCTTGTACCAGATGAGGCGATCGAAAGGTTTATACCGAAAAGGCCTCGTTACACGAAGCGGCTCGGTGCGCAGTGGCACTCTTGTGTGACACTCTACCCCGGACTGCGAGACGAACACCCTCTGCGAAAAGGGTTCGTGGCCGGCAGCGTACCTGGTTTCCAGTACCCGTTAACGAGAAGCAAATATGTCTTTGACTGGTCTGCAGTCTTCTTTGAGTTCCTAGACTGTTGGTCGGGTAGGAATCGGGCCCGCAACCGTGCAGGAGTTTGCGCGGACCGTTGTTTGAATGGACTTGTTATGAGCTCTATCGAATCCCAAGGTCAGCAGTCGTTCAACACGTGGTCCATTATCGAGGTGTCACGAGTCATGCAAGCATGCGGAGCCAGATGAAATCAAAGCGCGTCCTGCTCTGTCAATCGAACAGCGCCAAGGCTTCCGTTGAATCTCACCGACTACCCAGGATGGGGGTTTTGCTTGGGAACTTCCGATTGATGAGTTGATAGGCTCATTGTGGACAGCGGGCGGTCATGTTGGGTCGTATCTGGGGTAAAGGGTTGTATAGAGCCCCACACTAGAGATCATTGTTTTCGGGGCACCTCAAGATGGTGTGCAGAGAATTAAATTGATAGCACAGCGTAACAGGACAAGGGCAGGATATTTCCGGAACGAAGAATGTAGAAATACTTACCAGCTACTGTATCACGCGCCCGTTCTAGACGTTGATATTCTGATATCGATAAACGCAAGCTAAATACTAAGACTTGGGGGGGGGGGGGGTTCGAGGGAGGGGAGGTAGGTAAGGTATGGAGCTTAAATTGGTCTGGGAGCAGGAAAATTGCGCTGGAAAGTGCGGGGTGTTGATGGTTTTGCTTCAGATGGTAATCTCTGTTGCTAAAGATGAATCCTTGGATTCTCACAACAGTTTTTCTTCATCTCTTCCCTTCTCTAATGTTTTCCAGGATTCCGTTGGTGTTGGGGGGGGGGGGGTTGATGATGGGATGCGGATGCGGATGCAGAAGGTCACATGTTTATCGAAAGTCTTAGGGGGGGACTGACCTTAGGCTGCTTTGCGCTGATTGGCCGTCTGGGAGTGCGGGGCTCAATGGGGGATGGCACGGGGGGCTAGACTGGAGAGACTGGAGAGACTGGCTGTGTGTTCGAGGAATGGATTGGAAGAAACAGAGAGCATTGTTGAACGTAGGTAAGGTAAGGTAGGAATGGCTCCGACCACTCAAGACCGAAGAGAATGGAAGTAGATATGCCCGTCATCGACTGTCATGTGGTTCCTGACCAAATGGCACCGCAACAGCAGCTTCCAACTCCTGTTCAACTCCATCTACTGTACCGTAAAGTACCTTAGGTACTCACTGGTACATGAAGGTACTTGGAAGGATCACCTGACAGATCCTAACGACGACTGTTATTCGTAGCGCGTTACCTTTACTTACAGTGGCGTGACCAAAGACACTAGCCGATATCGGTCTGTAAGGTATTCTGTAAGGTAGACAAGCCATGGAGGACATCCGCTCGTCAGGCAGCTCAACGTTAAGGTTGCAGTCCATCCACACGCAGTTGAGGAACAGCATGTGATGATGATGGCGGAGACATCGATTGGATCACGTGAAGAGTGCATAAAGATACTAACCCGAATCGTCCTGGCGTATGCAGAGTAAGGTGCTCACGTGCTCTCGGTCTGTCGCATCTTTCCATTCCCATTGCGGACATGCATGTAACAGAGACTATACCTCTTCTTTCTCCGCCGTCACATTTTGTCAACTTGGAAAATAATCCTGTCTTGTGGTCAATGGGAGTGCAGATGCTTTGGATCGAAACGGGCATTGTATGGAGGGTTGGAAGCATGGGATGTTGTGACTCACGAGCTCTGGAAGACAAAAGCGGATTGTCAACTTCTCCTGGAGCTTCCAAGCCAACCATGTGAGCGGTGTCTAGTATTCTTGCATGTTGATGTCCGTCAATGCGCTCACATGTGCTTCTTGTCGAGTTCTCTCATGGCCGTTGCTGTCCTCAAAATGGTACACAACAAAGCACTTGGCTACTGGTCGAACTATTTCTTTACATGCAACAGGGCATCTACCGGACTTCTCATATTTCGAGAATTACAACGTCCGTGCAATAATTATGCTGCTTCTTCACCGCTCTAGTCACACGGGCCTTCGTTAGCACAAAGTCTATTGTCTGGACGTAATGTTCCTCCCAGCAAGATCTTCTCGATATCGTGCGATTTTATCACGTTGTCGTACTGGTCGAATCGGACACTTGCTTCTCGGGAATTTGAGATATCCAACCCAGACAACCACAAGCGACTATGAAAAATTCGATGACAAACTCGGGGTGTGTAAGCGCTAACCAATGGCAATACCGCCTCCACAACTGACTTCAGTTATGGACAAACTTACAAATCGAGATTTCGGTGTTTCTCTCTTTTCCCTTTTCCAGCCGGGAACTTTCCGATCAGAAGAAACCCCCTATCACATTTGCCTCATTTTCACGGTGCTTGATTCTCGGGTTAGGCTGATATTCGACACAGTATGCGTGCCAAGCCATAACGAAGAACGCCATGTCGAATTGCGCGATCAGCCTCTCTGGGTTAATCGGTAACGCTTGCATCAAAGAATCGTAGCGTTAGATGGGAGCTGCCCCTTTACCTAACATGAGCAGAAGAAGTCTTTCATGAGATAATACTCTCAACAACGTTGAGCCGATCACTTCACGGCAATGTGGTGCTTATAGCGTCGTATAATACGGGCGAATATCAAGGCGGCACCAAAATATGATGACTTGATCGCGGATTGTCGGCTGATTTCTGTTACCTCTAGGTGAGAATTCGCTTTTACGTCAATCCTTTTGGGAACCACAATCATCCAGACAGTGAGTTGGAAATGTATGATCAATGAAGATTGCCCCCTCGAAATCTGCATGTCAGCGCTCCGGCTTACCCGACTCGACGACACTATTGATTCAAAACACCAATCATACTGCAGTCTTACGTTTTGCATTTCTTGTCCTTAGTTCTGCCCGGTTTAGTAATCTCATTCTTGCCTCAATCTGATTACAAGTCATTTTGAAAGAACAAAGCTGTGGTAAGTTGCAACCTCACTGACACGCATGTTTTCTCTTTCCTACCTCCTACACGAGAAATGAACTCCACAAGCAAGTCATCTTCGTGTTTGCCACTCTCTTGTCTGGCATACCCTCCCAAATTCGAGAGAAGATAATATATAAACCCATCGGTATGCCTTTGATCTTCAAGTTGCTCATCGAACTATCATCAAAGCCTTTTGAATAAGCAGAACCTCCAAAAAACCCCCAAAGCTAAATCCCAACTTCGCAAAGATGCTCTTTACAACCGTAACTACCCCTCCCCTTCTATTACTCTCCGACCTTCGCTAACGACATCAAGACTCTATTAACTTTGATCGCCCTCGCCACTCTTGCGAGCGCTGCCCCGGCCCCCAATACCAATGCAATCTCTATCCGCGTCAATGTGTACCAAGATACAACCTGCGCAGTCCCTGACGTCGAAGGCTACGTATTCTCTCACAACAACGAATGCCTGCAATTCATTGAGCAAGAGGGAAGCGTGAAGGCGATGAGCAACAAGCAGGTCAAGGACGGATGCGTGCTCCAAGTCTTTGCCTCCACCAATTGCGAGAACGTTTTGGCGGCCATTACGCCAGACGGGACCTGCCAGACGCCATTGTTGGGGCCCGTGAGCAGTGGAATGTTAGTTGGGTGCTAAGAAGTTGTGGAACCAACCTAAGATGGAGAGAAGGGTCAGAAAGTACATCGACGCTCCTTTACTTGCATTTTACATGTAAACTTTCATTCCTTACGTATTCGTTGCATTAGCCAAAGTCAGACCAAAAGATCAATAATATATGTCTTTGTGCCTACAGTGCAGCTTCATCCATCGGTTTTTTGGGAGTTTTTTTTAAATCCATTTGCACAAGGTCTCACTAGGTGTACCGAAAACTACTCAAAGCTATCAAAGAGATTGAGCACTCCAATCTACACTTTCTATACTTGTTTATTCCAGCCGTTTCCAAAGATAATCGAAACGAGACCGAGGTTCATGTTTCGGGTCCGCGCTAAGATTAAGCGCATCCTAGACGAAGGCTGACGATGCGACGTCGAATACCAGGGGCATGCCGTTTCAGGGCTTTGCACGGTCACGCACGTTACAGAGTATAGAAGGCCCTGGGGCTGTAGAACACCAATAGGATAGGCAGGAGCCGATTAGATTCCACCCTCTACCCACCAACAATCAGGCAACTGTTCGAGCGTCGGTTGCAGAAGTCGTGGCACAGGTTCTAAACCTGTCTTTTCTCTCATCCTCAGGACCTACCTACTTCTTTATACCAACCAACACCTGTTTCAATAGTGCATGACCGCCTGCATCGATGCGACGGTATTAATGGCTATAGTACTGAGTATCAGATGCTCAATTTGGGATAGTTATCTTTCGATATGTGTTTTCGTGGAATGTGCCACGCACTTTTTGCAACCAACCCTTGTGCCTTGAAGCCATCAGAGGTTGATATGGCGAAGCAGACCGTTATTCGTTATCTCTCTACATTCCCCAAGGCCACCTCGGCTTGAAGAAGCTTGAAGTTGGTTGAAGTGGTGAAGGATGCGGGCCAAAAATTACCTTGAATCCTCCAACACAATAGTACTCGCTCAAAGAAGGAATTCCTGCGACTCGTCCTTCGACATGAGTCCGTTTACAAGGTTGCTGTTTTTGGGTCACGATACCCTTGATAACCCTACTCCATACTTTGGTGGAAGGCTGCGTTCAAGACCATGTGGCAAGACCCTGTCGCCCCTCAGGTCCCTCGCTCTGTGTAAGAGATTCCGGGCTAGGCAGAAGCCACCACTAAATGCAACTCCGATCGACTATCAAGATGTGAGGAGATCTACTCCCCAGATACCAAAATACTCTACGACTTTCTGACAAACTCCTTCAAGGAGGAAGTGCTAAGGGGCTCACCACCGCCTGGATTAACAACGATGCCAACGTCTTTGAGCTAATTGACTGCGCCGAGCCATATTGCAGCAGCAACCGCGCTCTATTCAAAAACCTGATTGCGATCACATAATCAATCACTTCCACCTGATCGACCTTGCCCCTCGGGTACGCCTTCGACGCTTTCGGGCTTCTGTGTGTCGAATGTTCAAACCTGGACCCTATAGATGACTTGATTCCCGGGGCCTTGCAGCAGAGGTTTTTTGTATCTATATCCTTTAACCGCAACGCCGCATCGACATTGGCTTCTGTAAAGGAATCTAGTCTCATCAGATGAGACGGCATCACAGTGGCTCATTTATCAACATGGATGCCGTCGAAAAGACTTAGCCCAGGTCAGGATGTCATCCTGAAGGATGACTGCGTCTCCCACGTTGCTACAAGGCCGAGCGTCATTTGATCGAATTCATAACCCTAAAAATGGCTCCTTCTGAGTGATCTATATCTGTGTATATCTTTTCCATATATATAGGCGGCATGGACAAGTAGTCGCTCCAGTTCTTCGTACATCTTACCAGATCAAATACCTGTGCATTTTTTTCCCCCATCTCATAAATATCTAAAATCCGTCATCCTTCGGCCTCAAGATGAGGGTCGCCCATACGAATCGGCTCAATGGAGCTACCGCCACGGGCAACATAGCTAAATATGTTATCATTACGCTCATGACGTCCTCGCTCGTGGGCGTAGTGGCCGCCGCGGATACATATGTTATATATCCGAACGACGGATCGAACACTGACCAGACCGGTGCTATCTATCAGCAATTGCAGGGCATTGTCAATGGCGGCGACATCTTTACATCGAGCTCTCACCAATTTGGTGTAAATTTCCTGACTGGGACCCTTGGTTCTAACAGTACATACCTATAGCTGCCGCCACAGTGGCTGGACTCGCCGCGTACTTTTGGGCTCTGACCGTACCAAAGACTTTCACTCCTGAGCAGATGAAAAATTATATTACAGACCTTGCATATCCAAGAGACGTGCAAAATAGTGTCCCGGCTATCTACAATCAGTTTCAATCCTCGAACGGCAGGGCGCCGGGTGCAACCTGCAGGGTATCGTACGTATTTTGATGATACGCTCTGCTCCGGATGGATTGCTGACATTGTGACAGGGTGGATCACCCGGGTTCTTGCGATTGTCAAATAGACGGAGACCCAAGCATACCTTCCTGGTCAGGTATACAGGGAATAGACTGTTAGATTGTTCTTGTCAGGCGTCCATTGACCCGCTTCACGGTCCTGACTTTCTCTTAGCGTGTCATTATGGTGGAAGGTTTTGGTTTTGCGCACGTTCGTGTTGGGTAAAATCTGGGATGGACCAGGGTCGGGGACACTATGGATGTTTTCAATGTTGCGCGACAGCCTTTTCCAGTAGAGTTTGGAGTCTGATTTACTGTAGTCTGTTGAGCTTTTTCAGCAGACGATCGTTCAACGTCGTATTACGTTTGCGTAAAACAAGAACAAGATTTCATGATGCGCCTAAGCTCAGAGAGATTCGGGGGAGTCGAGGTGTTTTTTCGACCCGAGTGGACATTCAGTGCCTACAATTGTGGGGTCTAAGTCTGAATGATATTAAACACAAGGGCTAGTGTCTTGCATTTGTTCTAGCACCTGATGAGAACGCAACTTCCTTGGGAATTGAAGGGAATCAACCTCTAGAATCACAATCTCCTTGCTCCACACCTTCAACTCAGTCCAAGTCTTAGCAACAGTCGCTACCAGACTCCCGCCCTAATCCTCTCGATACACTCTCTCATGATATCCTTCCATAGCATAAACCGCGGCCCTCTATCCCGACGCGCCACTTCCAAGATCTCCACGCCCTTAAAAACTCCCGCCAACCCCATCACCGCATCCACCAACCCCTTCCTCCTGCCCTCTTTCTCCACCGGCATCCCCACAAAATCTACCACAAAATTCACACTCCTGAGCCTCGGCACCTCCCTTACCAACGCATCAAATGCCTTCCCCCACAGCTTTTCGGCACGCCCCCCTTTCCCATCCATGCGCAAAACAACGTGAACGGTCACATTCCGTATCAACCGCACCGCCCTCGGACTCAAGCTACCCAGAAAGCCGCGCACGAGCGCGGCGTCCAGGTAATGCGGAAAGCCGAATCTGAAATCCGAGTAGAGCACGTCTTCGGCTTCGACATGGATTTGGCGGTTCACGAGTAGCAGCGGGGTCATGCGCGAGGTGCCCCAGTAGTACTCGTCGGGGCGCTCTTTGACGTCCTTCTTGTGTGTGGCGGAGATGTCGACGAGGACGAGGGTGAGGTCGAGAGAGGGGTCGTTGCGGGGAGGCGGGGGAAGCAGGGCATGGTAGATGATGCGGAGGCGGATCTCGACTGGGAGGCGGAGGAGGTGGGCTTTGGAAGGAGCAGTGACGGGAGGACAAACGGGTTGGGAGGGGGACGGGGAGGAGGTTTGCGTGTTTACAATGTTCATGGAGACGGATTAGTGGACGGAACTCGGTGTTTAAAAGAAGCTTCTTTTAGAAGAGCGATAGGACGGCTCAGCGAAGACTGGAGCTGTTCGCGACGTGAAGAGGCAAGATTGGTCTGAAGAAGCGAATTGCACTCGACTGGATGCTACGAGCTGTGCAGTACCATTAGTTGTTATCTTATCTTACGAAGCAGGTACGGTGGGTCGGTCGAGGTTCATACAACTCTCGATCTATTACGGGACCGCGCTAAGATCAGGCGCGTTCCTAGACGATCCAGAAGGCTGAGTGAGGTGTGACGTCGTAAACAAAGGAGATCCATTACTGTCTGTACAAAGAGTGACCACTACTGTACCTGTTCAGGAGATATCATACCTGGGAGTCGAGGAGGCTCCTCCGGAATAGTAACCGCTTGTACTGGTAGTAATGGCACACGTCGATGAGCTGGCCGTCGATCTTTCACGAGCGGCAAACCCCCGAAATAGAAATAGCGTGGCGAATCTCGCGGATTGAGAACCAACATCTGGATATACTCCTGTCAGGGCAAACGTCAAAGCATGGGTTCAAAACTCTATCTCTGTATCAACCTGCAAACCACATCGAGTGGTTCAATGTGCATGCAGCATCGGGAATCTTGTAAAGCTCATGTGTCTATATGTGGGTAAATGTCCCAACCGGGATTTTGCAGCAGCGAGCCTCAAACGTCAATCACTATTTCCGTTTTTCCTCTCTTTCCAACATCTCCTGTCAGCTTCGGGAAGGGACCGCTAACCGTTCCTGTGGGCCTGGTGCATAAACCTTCGACTCCACCGTAAGTCCGACCTGCATATCATGCTTTTTGATATCTCCCGGTGGAGTGGAGCTCTGCATGTTCTCGATCGATTATGCCATTGGATCTGCGAGATGAAGATTCAAGGAGCGACAGCACAGCTGAGCCTTGCCTGGCAATCTGATATCTCTTATATATGATATGTTATCCCTCGATCTCTGTCTCTGTTTCCGGCTGTACATATCTGCTTGCAATTAGATTATTTTCTTTCCTTCTCTTCTCTTCTTCCACATGGTAGTTTAGAACGTTGTTGGGATTTCTTTTCGTGTTGGCAATGTCTCAATTGCTTTCCTTCCTTCTTTACTTATGCCTAGCTCTACCCATTGTCGCCCTACCACATAATCACGACAATTCCAAACGGGGTGTACCCTACTTCACCGGCGTCTCTCCTCCTACCACAAATCCTGATATCCTCCGAGGTGTCAACATCGGCGGCTGGTTGATATCAGAAAAATGGATGACCCCCCACCTCTTCTCTGGCCCTTTCGCAGAAGCCAGTGACCAATGGACTTTTGACTCCACGCCTGGCGCCGCTGAGGCTCTCCAAAACCATTGGTCTACTTATTTCACTGAAGCTGACGTCTGGACGATAAAATCGTATGGATTCAACGCGTAGGCATTGCTCCTCCTCACCACCCCATAACCCTTTCAATTACTGATCAAACAAAACAGCGTCCGCATCCCTATCGGCTACTGGGCTTTCGACAATGCAAATACACCCTATCTCTCCGGCGCCTCAGACTACCTCGACCTCGCAATCTCCTGGGCTCGATCCGCCGGCTTAAAAGTCTGGGTCGACTGTCACGGCTCCCCAGGATCGCAAAACGGCTATGACAACTCCGGCCACGCTGGCGATGTCCTCTGGCAAGACCCATCGAACCTCAACCTCTCCATCAGCGTTCTTGAAACCATGGCCCAAAAATATGGCTCCGTCTCATACTCCGACGTCGTCATTGCCCTCGAAATTGTCAACGAGCCCATCTCCTACTCCCCCAACAACATCGCCACCACCCGCCAATTCGCCCAGGACGCCTACACGGCTATTAAAACCGCCGCTACAAATCCCGCCCTCATAGTAGTCATGCACGACGCCTTCCAACCCCTCTCCACCTGGTCCGATCTCGCCACCTCTCTCTCCCCCACCCCCGGCGCCTTCGCCCTCGACACCCACCACTATCAGCTCTTCGCCCCCACACCCCCCACCCTCAACCAACCCGACCACATCTCCCTCGCCTGCATCCAGCGCTCTGCCCTCGCATCCACCGCCCCCAGCTTCCCCACCTACATCGGCGAATGGACCGCCATCTCCAACATTTGCGTCAACCCCGACGGCAGCACCTCCGCAGGCACGACTTGCGACGTCCCCGGGTGCCAGTGCCAGAGCGCGCCGCTGGAGGAGTGGAATGAGATGCTGGTGCAGCAGACGAGGAGGTTCGTGGAGGCGCAAATGGAAAGTTTTGAGCAGGGCGGGGCGAAGGGGTGGGTACTGTGGAGTTGGGAAGGGCCGGGCGGGTGGGGGGTTAGAGGTCTGGTGGAGAAGGGGGTGGTGCCGCAGCCGTTGGAGGATAGGTGGTTTGGCGGGGAGTGTTCTTGATGGGGGAGGTGGCAGCGGGTGGGAGGGGGACGTAGTTTTGGCGATACGTTAGGATGCATAGCCAAGGGCGTTTTTTTTTTTTGCCTGGATGGATGTGCTGGGGTTTTGGGCTTCAAGAAGGCTGGGGCATTGCGATCAGTGTTGATGTTTTATTTATAAAATATTTTGCTTAACGGCACATAAGAACCTCACCTGCACAGAAGATGAACTAAATGGACAGACAGATGTAGAACACCCAGTCGAAGAAAGAAGAAAACAAGCACTTTAGATATAGCAGAAAAATGACATTTTTTTCTTTTATTTACAACGGAACCCCCCCCCCCCCTTTCCACGAAAACCTCCCCCATTTTTCCAAAAAAGAACTTCTTCCTCACCCCAGGGGAAGAGAGAGAGAGGGCTACTGTACTGTAGCTCCCCCCCCCCCCCCCAGACAACCAACTAACTTCCCCCCCCCCCTCCTCAAAAGTGAAACTTATTCCTCTCGCAAAAACATTTTCTCTTGTGCAAAAGCCACCGCCCTTGAATACTTACTGTACATACATATATACACATATACGTACATACATACATACATACATATATACATACATCCATACCTCCATCCATCCATCCCTAACATACGTACGTACCGTAAAAAACCTCCGAAACCCCTCCACGCACGCACGCACGCGGAAAGAAGAAGAAGCAGAAGAAGAAGCAGATTGTAAATACAGTTTGCATCCATTCTATATCATAGTTGCACTGGTAGGGGAAGGGAGCGGGCGGGATACGGTGGATGTTGGGGGAAGGGGGAGAGAGATAGGGGAGGGTGGTAGGTAGGTAGGTGGGGTTTTTGCGGAGGGGGAAGAGGGAGGAGGAGGAGGAGGAGGAGGAGGAGGAGGAGGAGGAGGAGGATGGGAGGGAAGGGGAGGGGGGAGATTGGGAGGCGGGTGTTGAGTGCACGATACATGAATCTCGCGTAATTATTTAAAAGGAAGTATATTCCACACAGACACCCTCCCCCCCCCCTCATCAAAGCCCCCACCCCCACCGCCAACCCCACGAACTACGTATTCCACATACACTCACTCAACCCCAACAAACTCTCGCCCTCCCTCCTCTTCGCCCTCACGCTCTCCTCCCGAACTTCGCTCCTCACCCCCTCGCTATAACACAACTCCACCAGCACCTTCATCTCCTCCAGATCAAAGCCCAACCCTTCCCCTTTATCCGACGACTCCTTCGCCCTCGCCACAATCGCATCCGCGCCCTCGGCGAAGAGGTTGAAGAAGTGCGTGGAGCGCGGAAGCGCGGAGGCGGGCTCGATGGCTTTGAGGTTTTGCTGCAGCACGAGGATGTTGAGCTGTATACGGGCGCAGCCGTAGGCGTTCATGGCGGGGATGCGGGAGGCGCAGCGGACAAGGTAGGTGTCGCTGAGGGAAGTGAGGCCGGTGGTTGTAAAGGCGTGTTCGGCGGAAGGAAGGTAGGTGGTGAGGTTGTCGTCGAAGGCGAGGAGGTCGGCGTTGAGGGCGAGGATGCTGGGGTCCGGGTCTTGCGCCGGCTGGGAAAGGAGGTATGGGGCGGCGAGGGTGCGGGTGAGCATGTGGATGATACCGCAGCGGATGTCGAGATGGAGGGTTAGGAGGGCGGTGGTGGCGAGGGAGCGGAAGGAGGCGAGGATCCCGTCGAAAGCGGGGGCGGTTTCGGGGGTTAGGACGAGGTGAATGGGGGTGTTTGAGGTGGAGGAGAGGGGGGTGGGGGTGGCGAAGAGGGTCCAGCGGCGGGTGGGGTGGGGCTTAAAGGAGTCGCGGTTGGGTTGGTTTTGGTCGGGTGTGATATAGCGAAGCTGAGTGAGACGGGTGGAGAGATATTGCATGCTGGCGTAAAGCATGCAAAGGGCTGCAACTGATCTGCGGTCCGAGATAATGTCGAAGGGCTCCAGTGGTGTTTCGTTGGTTCTAGATATAAGAAGGTCTATTTCCTTGTGTAGGAGACCATCTTTCTCTGAAATATCGCCCTGCCAAAGCTTCTCGACAATATCTCTCAAACCTCCAGCTTCTGCCATTGCAGCCGCAGCTTTCAGGCTGGCTCCGTCTTCAGACTGTGTTCGCACCTTTGTCACTAGGCCTTTGTACCACTCACAGCACTTGGTGTAGTAAGCAACCAGCTGTGATATAATCAACTGCGTGAACGCCTGATCCTGGGGTATAGTATCGAGTAATTTGCAGAACGCCCGAATTAACGCATAAAACGTTGATGTACCTTTAAATATTGGTTTCAACGCATGGTGAGACCATTGAGGATCTTGTTGAAACGCGTCCATCTCCATGAACGACTGAGTGCAGAGTTCGGTCACTGTCTCTTCGAGCTGTGGATGGAACACGTTCACAAGGAAATCATCAAGGAATGATGTAAGAGTGCTTATTGCAATATCTGAATCTGGAGGTACGACGTCTTTCAGACTCTGGAGAAAGGATAGCGACGGTGGTAGCAGGAGACTTATATTGAAGACGCTCGGCTCAATTAGGAGCTTGTGCCCTGTAAAAGGACCATCGGTAACAACTGCGCTCTTGTTATAGCTCACGCCCGACCGTCTTTGAGACTTGGACACAAGTCCAGGCACAGATGCTTGAAGAATCTGATCCAGCTCTTCTTGCTCGGCGACTAGATACTCGGATGCCTTATCAATATCCGCGAACTTGAAAACCCTCTTGGTCTTGTCACGTGGATGTCTTTGAAAGATATTCGTTTCTGTTGTGGATGGACCACCAGCCCTGTATGCTTGACTGCCGTCTGTTGCCAAATAGTCATGGAGTAAGGACCGCATTTCGCTTTGGTAGAGCTTCCATAATTCCTTGAAGCCTCCTTTCAAGGTCTCGGATTGCCTCAATCCTTCACGCTTGATTATGCCAGCTACCACATCATGCACAGCTCGATGTCCCTCAGCAATGGCTTCAAACTTCGAATACAGCGTCAGAAGGAGATCATTCATAACGTCAGTTTTGGCACTGCTGCCATCCAAATTGAAGTCCGAAATCTTTGGATCGCCATTCCGGATACCTCTTGTATAGGCTGGATGACGAATATTGACCTCTTGATTCGTCCGGTCGACAATAGCAAATAGCTCGATTGGTAGTCGTTGTTCGATGCGATCAACGGCGATATCCAGATGACCCAGCTTGTTTAAGGACTCTATTAGCATATGTATGTAATGGAAACTGTCGGCTTCCGGGTTCTCAGATGCGTCGTCACCCAGCTAAAAAAATCAGCATATGGCATTAACAGTCATGCAAGCTGGGCTTATTGCCTACTGGGTTAGAGGTATCTAAATCATCGAGAAATCGGTAAAACGGCCTTTCCCAAGAATTTGGTAACATTAGTGCACCAGTCGTGGATAAAGCTGTGCTCGTTGGATCTGGCGTATGTGGTTTCCACCGATCATGACAGTATGGTGATTTCAAATAGAGGTGGTCATGAAGCTCTTCAATCAAAATATCTGTCATAGACGTCTCTTGATTTGTAAAATATATCCTGAGGTCCATCAAGGCCCCGATATTTTCTAACTCTGACTTTCTAATTATCCTCAGCGCGTCTTGTAACAGATCAACAGCCGGCAAGAAATGCTTTTCAGAAATACGAGCGTCCAGTTGTTCGGGTACCGATTGCAGCTTTTCAATCTGTCCTACGATTTGAAGCATTTCGTCATAATTCTGGGACGTCGAACCAAGTACCTTAAGTTCCGGCTTCGTCACCATAAGGTTTGACTTTGCGTCAATCATCGAGTCCCTTAGCGTTCTTACACGGTTCTGCGATGTGTAGATACTTGACTGAATCTTATGAAAGGTTCCAATGGAGCTATTGAATCCCTGATGATGCTCGTTCACGATTGCCTTCAAAGCTTTCTGAAGCTGCTTGCTCGTTTTTTGGAAATCATGATAATCATTCCCGCGACCAAGGGAGCTGTGGTCCATCAATTGTAAGGCAATGTGTACGGGAACACAGTCATCCTGGGTCAATACTTCCCACTTATCGTGGATATGTTCTAGCACACCTTCGATTTGTTTTCCCCCGGGTCCAGTGCCATATAGCCTTGCATTATCCTGGTCCTGCTCATTTCCCTCCCTACTTCTGTTGTAGCCTTCGCCTCTTTCAGGCCTTGAGCGCGCAAAATAACCGTTTGTATCGTGACCATAGCCTCGACGACTTGGAGGAGGTTGGATTTCAGCGACTGCTGGCGCTGAAAGGTTGTCATTCCTAAGGTCCCCATATCCTTCTCCACGAGGTTCCCGGGCCCCGTCTTGACTGTCATCACCATACCGATTCCCAGGCCTTTGAACAAAACTCCCGTAACCATTTATGTATCCATTGCTGCCGTTTTGCGAATGCGACATCGTGGCTAAGGCGGCATTCAGGGGATCAGCTAGCCGTCGAGGGTGACGCGCTGAAGGGGAATACTGGTTCTCATGCTGAAGATCCGGCTTCAACACCGACGGCACTTGACTGCTGGCTTTTCCGCAGTGTGTTCACCACTGTTCAACAGATGCAAGATAGCAATCTCGTATCCTCCCACGCTCCTTGTTGCGTCTAAGCCTGGTGTAGCGGTCCGTCCCGCTGAATGAGGCTCCTCCAACGTTTCTGGTTATAGGTAGGGTACTTTTGCTTGTCCAGCATCTGGAACTCCAAGGTGAGAGGTTCAACTGCGTAGTATTCGTCAGGCTGTACTGATGGATGATAGTCTATATCGATATCTACTTCCTGGCCTTGGCTGATATATACGAGTAGTTTTCTGCTTTTCACATGGATCTCACGATTTGGCACCTGACTAAGCAGCTTTGATATTTTCCCACCTACTCACCTAACAATGGAAGACTAAGGTACCTAGACTGTGAGTCATTTGATTTCCTAGGTATGACGGGGAAAAGCAAGGCGACCATGTCATGGTACTCCCGAACTGAATAGAGGATTGTAGGAGTCTCAAGACCCGAAGGAGACGAAATGATCATTTCTAATCTCTGGAGCTATCTTAATTTCTGTTAGGAAGAAGAAATCATAACTCCCGAGCACGTATCAAGTCTTGGATTACCAGAGACTCAAACGTACAAGTATTTTATGTGTTCTAAGTGTTCCTAGCCTGCATGTTTTGATCATTTGGTTAGAATACTCAAAATCCAGTTATCTACTATCTGCGCGACCGAACCAATCATGGCCGGTTTAAGCAAAGCAGGTCAGTACCACATTGTACGACAAGAGAATGGAGGATAGCATTTCTAACAACTCTGCAGGAAAAGCGTGGAGGACGGCATCGCAATATAAATATTTCAGCCAAACCCGCCAATACTCCGCTCCGGTAGACGGTTCCATTCCCGCCGCCAAGCAAAAGTACGTCCCAACATCAGGGACCTACCCCAAAGGCTTCCTCGTATCCGGAACTCATGTCGGCGTCAAAGCAAGCAACACACGTTTCCCTGACCTGGCTCTCATAACATCCGAAACTCCCTGCTCCGCTGCCGCTGTCTTTACCCAAAACCCCTTTTCCGCCGCCCCAGTCACAGTCAGCCAAGATGTTCTTCGGAAACGCGCCGGAGAAGGCATCCGCTCTATCATCATCAACGCTGGCTGTGCCAATGCCGTCACCGGCCAAGGCGGCATCGAGGACGCCCGCAGTATGGCCCGCACCGTGGACTCACAATTCTCCAATCCCCCACCCACCCCCAGCAGCACCCTCGTCATGTCCACTGGCGTTATCGGCCAGCGCCTCCCCATTACCAAAATCCTCTCCGCAATCCCAACCGCCCACTCCACTCTCTCCCCCACCCACACCTCTTGGCTCGCCGCCGCCCGCGCCATCTGCACAACCGACACCTTCCCTAAACTCCTTTCCACGACCTTCACCCTCCCTTCTAACCCGCAAATCACCTACGCCCTCGCCGGCATGACCAAAGGTAAGTCATATATTTTATTTCATTTCCAAACCTAAGAATATATGATCGAATAAGTTTCATTATGAAATTTAACTCGAAATATAGGCGCCGGCATGATCCACCCTAATATGGCCACCCTCCTTGGTATCCTCGCCACCGATGCCCCCATCCCCGCCTCCACCCTTTCGCCCCTCCTCACCCACGCCGTCCACCGCTCCTTTAACGCCATCTCCATCGACGGCGATACCTCCACCAACGACACCGTCGCCCTCCTCGCCAACGGCACCGCCGGCGGCTCCACTATCACCTCTCTCTCTTCCCCCGACGGCATCGTCCTCCAAGACACCCTCACAGCCTTCACGCGCCAGCTCTCGCAGCTCGTCGTCCGCGACGGCGAGGGGGCTACGAAATTCGTCCACATCCGCGTCACCTCTGCCCCCAACTTTGCCTCCGCCCAGCTCATCGCCGAGCGCATCGCCACCTCGCCGCTCGTGAAAACGGCGCTGTACGGCGAAGACGCCAACTGGGGCCGCATCGTGTGCGCCGCGGGCAACACGCGGAATATTTCCCCTGGTTCCGTGAGGCCGGAAAAGACGAGTGTGAGCTTTATCACAGAAGAGGGGGAGAGCGAGGGTGGGGTAGGGGAGCTAAAAGTGCTGGTGCGTGGGGAGCCGGAGGTTGTAGATGAGGAAAGAGCGAAGCGGGTCCTGGGAAAGGAGGATATACGGATTGTGGTTGATCTGGGCACCGGGACCGAGGAAGGGAATTATTGGTTTTGCGATTTGAGCCATGGGTATGTGACGATCAACGGGGATTACAGGACATAGGGACATGACGGGATAAGGAAAAGTGACAGACTGGGCCTTGGATGCTGGGTTGGATGAAATACTCTGCGATCCATCCAGGTGATGCGATGTCTAGCTGGCAAGTTCGTCGGGATGGCAAAGGCATGTTTCTTCCTGATATGACTCTATAGAAGAAGATCGAGGATCAGATATAAACGCAGACCAAGTCTCTACATCTGCTTTGATGATCCAACAAATTTCTTTCCATATAGATCCATATAACGACTACAGATATCTTCAATCCGCCCAGTCCAATAATAGGATTATTACTCGTACATATCTACAGGAGGACATGCGAGGCTACACATAGGCTCAGCAGTCGTTCTTCCAAGATTGTGTTTATTATCACGTATTGGATAGGTATATGCACTGAACAAGTCTCCAACTTTTAGCGGCCTCTCTCCTAGCCCATCACCATCCCCTTCAGACCGGCCATGTCCCCCTCCTTGGCTGCGATCTCAAAGTATCCGTAAATGATACTGTCAGAAAAGGACAAGCGTCAGTAGAGTCCTTAATCTCCTCGCAAAGATTCAAACTTACGTAACAGCCAACAAAATTCCCGTTCCACTCCCCAAGGCTCCCATCAAGTCACTCGCCACACTCAGCCCCCCGATACATGCGCCTCCAAACGCCGCCGCCGTCGGAATCACCCTCTTCAACTCCTTGTACATACTTTGCTCTCTGTGTCCAGCCATGACGAGTCCTTGCTCCTTAAGCTGCTTGGCGACGTCACGGGGTGCCGAGCCGGAGACTTCGATCCAGGTCTTTGAGAAGATGGCGCAAGCGACAAGCATGAAGGTGATGTAGATCGCGGTGTGGACGGGGTCAAGGAGAGCTTCAGTGAAGTCTGCAAGGTTTTCAATACACGAGAAACATGGTTGGGGGCAAGGAGCGGAGACTTACTCAACGGAGGACTCATGTAATAGGCAATTCCAGAAGTAGCGTAGAGTTGAGCAGAGCCTTCGCGGGGTTCCCAGACACCCAGAAGCTTAATGAGGAGGTTGTCGGAGAAGCGAGAGTACATCATTTGGCTGACGAGAAAGATGTTGGACGACAGGGCGGATTGAAGCATGATGGGCATGTTGGACGTGTAGAAGAGACGGACGGGGTAGGAGCCGCGCATTCCTCTGTGTTAGGACGTTAGAAAAGTGATTTGGATGCCACTATTCTCAGGTGGCAGTGTAGGTTTGGGGGCTATCTACCTTTGCCTGCTGCTCTTGACAGGTATTTCGACCCGGAATCCTTGGAGATAGATCACCGCAGCAAAGACGATAAGGGTAGCCAGGAGGTTCATGACATTGGGCAAATTCTGCCTGTAGAATGCTTCACGGAGAGCTCTTTGCTTATCAGGCCATGTAAGGAGAAGATGGAAGAGCGCAATGACGGCTCCTTCAAATTCAGGTCCTCGGCCAGTGTTGATAGTTGTGGGAGAGAAAGCCTTCCAAATGATGGATTCGCAGATGTTGGTAGCGATGAAGAGAGAGATACCACTGCCTAAACCATATCCCTTTTGGAGGAGCTCATCCAGAAGAATTACAATGAGACCAGCGAGCACCAATTGGACAACCAAGAGCACACAGACACCAGCGCCAAGATCAGATGGCTGTCCATAGAGACCAGTCAGGACGTAGACACAGGCTTGACCGAACGAGAGAATGATAGCAAAAAGCTTCTGAGCGGTCTGATAGAGTTCGCGGTCTGTTTTTAAGTCCAAATTGACATCAATCAAGTGGGTGCCGGCAAGAAGCTAGAATCCAATCAGCATGGACCTCTGAATTATCCAACTTGCCTATGCGTACTTGGAAGAGCATGCCCGAAGAAATGATAGGTGTGATACCAAGTTCCATCAGCGTCCCCCTGTTACTGGCTAACATCATTCGAAGCCAGTAGAGGGGATCCGAGGTATCTGATCTGTTGCTGTAAGCCAAACAGTATACCCAAACCCATTCTCTGGGCCACTCACGATACAATTCCATATAAGGGCATCTGGCTCATGACCAGAAAGATGAGTAAAGTTAAGCCCGTCCACATCAACCTGGTAGATATCAGCAAGTGCTGTAGCGTAGAAGAGGACTGGGGCGTCAGACTTTTGGTTGAATGGGATCTTGTTTTCTGGGCTTGCCACCTCTGGTAGCAGAGGGGTGAAGGGTTTGATCAAATCGAGAAATCGTACTGCGCATAGCAGATATGTTAGCTTCAATACATCATAAAGGGTGCCCCAATTGGAGAGGTAGGAATTGACTTACAGCCGCTCATGGTCGAGATGGTGCCGCAACGCGGACTTCAGTGTTCAAAGATCTCCGTAGTAATCTCGAAAGATTGAACATGGAAGGTGCTTCGCAGCGCCTACAAAGATGTCGGGAAAATGAGTAAGGAAAGGAGTGTTCGAATTCAAATGGCGGTGCTGGGAATTTTGGAAGTACAAGTCACAGCGAATTTGCCGAGAGGACACATTTCACGCTAGTGTGGTCAATACGTACAGGACCAAGGCACCAAGGAAAGACGTCCCTCGAACGTTAAAGTATCTACTATGTTCAACAAGTGGACAATGAGATAGCGCGATGTCGACCAGCCTCCATGTTCTTGCGGAACGTAAAGAAATTACACCCTGTATGGAGATCTTCCTTGGTCGCTCTGCCTCAACACATATTCAAACCCTTCTAAGACCAAAGAAGATCCGAACAGGAAAGAGAGCCAAATCCTAATTCTTCCACCAAGTTCACCTTGAAGGGAAACCATAGACTTCATGCACAAGCCTCCTCTCCGCTCGATCCCTCGTGCCGTTGACTACAACACGGGTCGTCTTCCAGTGCTGTCTAAGTATGGACAGCTCGTTGCAAGCGAAATGGATAATTTCCAATCGGCGGCATCTGTCCCTACAAGAACCATGGTCCAGGTTGAACAGGAAAGTCCTGAGTTTTGTTTGCTCTAAAAGGTTTTTCTTCCATTCCCATGAATATACGAGTTGGCGCATGAGTATCTTGTTATAGTTGCCTTCTTCCTCTTCAAGTCCCGCCAGAGAAGTGTCTATGATTGCGTGTCCTGTAGGCGCGGATGGAATGGGAGCACCAACTTGGTCGAGGAAGTCGAAACCCGTGACGAGGTGGCGGAACAATTTGATATTCGTATTCCAAAACTTGGTTGCAAGCTCACCCTTTTTCCATGGTTTGCATGCCGCGATGGAGTCTGATTCGTAGAATAGTCGCCATGTGTTCCCACCAAAAAGAACAGTCTCTGCTTCTTTCCCCACCTGTTTATTTACTTTGAGCAAGGCAAGGTCCGGCTTTTGCGGGCATAAAACGACGATCTTGTGCTGCTCTATGTTCTGATATGGATCAATTGCTCCATTGGCGACGACACAGTATCGATAGATCATATCTCGAACCTCTCGGGGAAGCGCAAGGAATGCAAAGGGTTGGTGAGGTGAAAACTATTACCCATTTGTCAGTAAATCCCTTCATATTCGTGATCATAAGGCGACGCACCATGATGGAAACGATGCTGTGTATCAATGACTTCAACTTTTACGGTATCAAACGTCAAACCGTTCAGGGGGCTAATGGCTCGAGAAACACCGCTGCCGTATTGATGTTTGTATCTCTTATCTGACCAGCCCTTCGATGATACGCAGAAAGGTTGATGCAATGTTGAGGAAATCGTCAACGCTGGGATTCAAAATACTAGACACTGAGGCTCAAGATCTCATTATAGATCGGCCATTCTGAAAATACCTAGAGGAGAAGGAATTTGTGGAAAACAATGTGTTGACCACCTTGCAACGTGACACCAATCGAATCACGAGCGCTCAGATTTATTATCGTTCACTTTTCAGCGCCAGCCTTCACTCAATCAAATGTACATGCTAAGCCTCTTGAAAAGAACGATAATACAAGACACGCGCCTCAATCATCAAGAAGCCTATTCACCGAGTCATTAGCTTCTCGAGCAGTAGAGTGTTACAGTCCGTCTCCTACGTTACAATCCATTAGGCACCTCTACTTTGGTCAAGTTTTTCGTCTGGCTCTCAAGCAGTCAAATCAAACACTGACTCCTTTGCTACTGTGGACTCAATTCAAAATTCCTCTGTCCAGAAATCTGTCCTAGAAAATGTCATACCTCAAGTACGCTTTCGATAAAAACAACAGCCAATACGACTCTAACACAAGACTCGACCCAAGAAACTCTCGCAAGAATCAACTTCTCTCAAAGATCAATAAAAAAACAACAACCGTTCCCAAGCGTAGGAGGAGAAAACCCCTTCAGACCACAAGGCAACCGAATGCAATACACATCCCTCGATCATGAACATACCATTACCATCTAACCCTTACCCAGCTTCTCCAGCAGTAAACCTTAATGAATCGTTCTCCATGTCTCACTAAGATCTCATCCCCCGTACAACCATCCAAAGTCTCCTTTCGCAACAGAACGAAAGACACGTTACCTCGACTACCAAAATGGGTTTTGTATGGACCAAGCCATTAGCCAGTACAGCTATATCGTCGAGTCCACGATTTGAAGAAGCCAAGTAAGTACTCCTCACGTATCCTGGAGATCTTTGGTGTGACAGAACGGAAGACGAGCATTAAGGGACCTCTTCAATCAAGCCATCATCTTTTCGAACGGCCAAAAGCATAAAGGCCCTCTCCATGCTATACTGCACTGCACTGAACCATGTATTCCTACTATACCCTGTTCGCAGATCTACTCTACAACAGGTTGTGCCTCGAATAGGTTTTCAGATGAAACGAGAGACGATGTGAATTCTACACAAGCATTGATTGAGGATGCGCAGCCAATGAAAGTTAGTCGGTACAGTGGCTTGAAAAGGATGGCGGTTTTCTCCCGAGTGTGAAGGCGAAAAGATGCTTCTATGTACATTACAGATCTTCTCTCAAAAACCGAATACTTCTCTAAGCCAACCGCTTTCCATGTACACAGAACGACTCATCCCCGCCTGTACCCCTCCTCACCACCCCCTCCCACTCATCTTCTCCCCCTCCCCTAACTTCCCAACATTCAACCCCACCATCGCCTCCCCTAGATCACTACTCACCTCCGCTAACACCTTCGCGTCTCGGAAATGCGTCACCGCCTGCACAATCGCCTTGGCCCTCTTCCGCGCATCCCCGGATTTGAATATGCCGCTGCCCACAAACACGCCATCGCACCCCAGCTGCATCATCAGCGCCGCATCCGCTGGGGTCGCCACGCCCCCCGCTGCAAAATTGACCACGGGTAGCCGTCCTAGCGTTGCAGTTTCCTTGAGAAGGTCAAACGGCGCGCCGATCTCCTTTGCCATGACGCGCAGCTCCATGTCGCTCATGCCTTTGGCCTTGCTTATTTCACCATTCACTGTCCGCATGTGGCGGACGGCTTCGATGACGTCGCCCGTGCCGGCTTCGCCCTTTGTACGGATCATGGCGGCGCCTTCGGAGATGCGGCGGAGGGCCTCACCCAGGTTGCGGCAGCCACAGACGAAGGGAGTGGTGAAGGGGTGTTTCTCAACGTGGTGGACGGCGTCGGCGGGGGTGAGGACTTCGGATTCGTCGATGTAGTCGACGCCGAGGGCTTCAAGTATCTACAAGATAGGAATTTTAGTGACGGGGTTCTGGTTTGCGTGGAAGAAGACAACGAAGAGGAGGGAGGATTTACCTGACATTCGACGAAATGCCCTATCCTTGCCTTCGCCATGACGGGAATGGTAACAGTTTCCATTATATCTTTGATCATCTTGGGGTCAGACATTCGGGCGACACCACCCTGGGCTCTGATGTCTGCGGGGACTCGCTCAAGGGCCATAACGGCGCAGGCGCCGGCTTCTTCTGCTATTCTTGCCTGAGTCTTGTTAGTGATTCTCCTATTTAGTGTGAGTAGATGATTGGAGATGGAGCACCTGCTCAGCATTGACGACATCCATGATCACCCCACCCTTCATCATCTTTGCTAGACCGGCCTTGACAGTGAAGTTTGTGGAGCCATTCTTGCTTTCTCCGCCTGCTGGGCCGTGGCCGTTGGTGGAGGCGTCGTTTGTCATGTCGGAGGTAGAGTAGAATATATCGGTAAGAGATACGGGATGTGTGGTTGCGATCCTCTTCGCCAAAGTGCAGAATGCTTGACGAAGTAGTAGAAGTTGTGAGTCAATTGCTTTTCGTAGGAGTCAAAGAACTTTTGGTGGCGTGAGCAATGAATTTCTAGTACTGTAGACCTCTAGAAAGTGTGCAATAAGAACTGGAAAAAGTAGGGAAATAAGATGCCAGAAAATGTACGTGAAGAGACAATTAGGGAATCGAAGAAAATCTACTAGGTCCAGATGCAGTTTGTAGTATGACTCTTGATTGAGATCTTCATATCCGATTTCGCCCCGCCTACCTTGAAGATTAAGGTTATCTAATCTATACACCAACCGCGTATGGTTTAGTCGCTCACTGCGCGATGTCATCAACCTTGAGCTCCGGCTCTACCTAGAAAGTAACATACAGATTTTGCCATCACTCCGGCTGAATCTTCAGTTCAGATATAACACTACCCAGCAACCCCAGGCTTCCATCCAAGATCTCTCACTCACAATGGCATCCCCCTCCCTCCTGCGGCCAATCCTCCGCTCCCCGCTCGCGCTCGGCCTCGGCTTCACAGCAGCATTCGCAACGCACCAGCTTCATTCGCTACGGCGGCCTCTACTTTGCGATGCCTCACCTGCAGCAAGCATACAAGACGCGTTTCGGACATATTCCGACGAGGCTAGGGTGCCTGTGTTCAAACATGGAAGACCGAATCCGGCGGCATACCGGCAGATTAGCGCGGGGAGCATAATAGGTATGTAAGGGTTGCTGCTAGGTTAGGTAGTTTGGGATGGATGGGGAGAAGAAGCAAATGGCTGAGTGTGTGGCGTTAGGTTTACTCGGAGGAATAGCAGTGAGTACGTTCTCGAAAACGCTGGCACTACTGTTTGGGCTGTTGGTGTTTGGGGTGCAGGTCCGTATCGCCCACATATGCCGGGAGGACTGGGTGTAATGGATGCTAACTGTACGGCTTACAGTTCGCGGCATCGAAAGGAATAAATATCTTGCCGACGAATAGAATTCAGCAGTATGTCAAAGGGATAAATTTGCGGTCTGCAATTGAAGATAATGCGGCCTTCAAATTGAGTTTTGGTGCCACTTTCATATTAGCGTCACTTGCAGAATTCTGAATAGATATCCTGAAAAGAATTTACGTTTTGAGTGTTTAAAAAGTGCCGTCGCTATGCGTCTTGTAATTTACACCAGGGGTTGACCCCGTAAATACTATATCAGACTCATGCCTCATCTATCTTTCTTTAGGACGTGTATGAGAAATTAGTCCCTCGGCAGTTCATCCAGAACTCTTTGACAGCTTGATTGGTTCCTTTTGCGCCTCTTAAGCTGCATGTTAGTGTTAGTGTTAGGTTAGGTCAATCTGGGCGACTACTTACTTCATTATCTTTTGTATCCACATCCTCTTGTCCACAGGACCGACGTTCTGGCTTGGAAAGGTATCGCTGAAAAGAGCATCCGATAGCCACGCCTTTGCTTTAGGTTGAGCGGAAATCAATTTCTTCAGCGGGTCTGCAAGAGTATCCAACTCGCTTCGTGCGGCCTCTCCACCAATATTTCGCACCAAGGCCTGACTTAATTTTGGGCCATATTCATCCATAGCATTTCTCGTCATCATTCCAACTGTTTCTGATACGTCATGCTTCTGCACGAAAGACGCCTACACTCATGGCTTAGATAAGTTCGTGCACGAGTCAGGAATTAGTGCTTACCCAGAATTGAGCGGCAGCTCGTTTGGGCATTATCTCAGCCGCCGTCAGGCAGCGGAGAGCAAATTCGAAGAGTAGAGGAATTGAATCGCAGCATTGGGGATGTGAAAATGCTTCCAGATAATGTGGAATCATCTTGGCTGCAAGTTCAATGCAGCTGGATGCAACCTCAGGGTCGATAGTGGGATTCCCTAAGAATTGTATGAGTGAGTCTATCTTTTCCACAAATGATTTTCCGCTTTCTCTCACCCTCCATGCTTCGGATCAAACTAAGGAGATGTACGAGGAATGACAAGGCAGCATCTCTCATGTCATTCTCCAAACCCACGGTGTGTCTACTGAGCATAGAGCCAGCAGTGTCCAAGATGTAATCTAAACGTGCAGTCTTCAATCCGCTAGCAAGCACGAAGTCCGCCGTTACCTTGGTAGGAAAGACGAACGGTCCAGGAGCGCTTTCTTTGTAACCGGTACGAAGGATTTGGCAGCCTGCTTCCATTATGTCACTATCCCACTGCATCAGGCTGGTCACTGTCTCTAAGAATTGCACTATCTTGGCTTGTATGGATCCTCCTTTGCTAGCCGCCCAGACTGACATCCGCGGAGTTTCGGAGTCTAGGTCAATAACGATTTCATCAGGCACTTGAAGAGCTTTCCCCATGCTGACCAAACATCGGAGCGCACACAAACCGGCTGACTGCGCCTCTTCGGCTTTGCCAATTGACAATAAGTTGATACACTCATGAACTTCTGTTTCGACAGAGCAGAGTAAACCAGACAACGGATCCATTCTCTCCTCTTCAGAGGGAAGCGCTTGAATTATAGCCGCAATAGCACCTATGACCTTCTCCTTAGTACTAGCTTCGACGCTTTCCCAAGTTAGAAGAGCCTCATACTGCCGCAAGAAGGCATTAAGTTCTGAGGTTAGTGACTTTCGGCAAGATGAGCATGTTGTGAATATAGCCTTTGCAGCTACATCGGTCAAAGAGGGAGTCGTTAGCGACTCGAACAGAAAGTTCAGCATCGAGGGTAAATATTCGGTATGTCTTTCAAAGAAAGAGGTATACTTTGTAATCATGTCTACGGCCGCTCGTCGTGTCTTCGAAGGTATTGATGATTGATTCGCCATGTCTGCAAACAATGAAGAGGTAAAGATTTCCGAGAGAACACCGTCAATGGAATCTTCGTCTGCGATACAGTCTGACAGTGCATTAATGCAGAAGAGCGTTGCCTCGAGGTGAAGCCAAGCGCCATTGCTGTGTGATTCCAGTGCAAGATCGGCGAAACGGTTGAAAATACCGATTCCAAGTATCGTGTACGATGATTGAAGTAAGTCTTCTACATCAGCTCGGAAGGCTTTGAAGCTCGTCCTGGCTTCAGAATCCCACTTCGATGCCAGGACATCAGTGGGGGGTAGCCGTATTTTTGTCCAGCATGCCTCGATAACTTCAACGACATACTGTCGAGCTTTGTCCATCCATGGCGCCAATTGATCTTCAGCTGCGAAGAGTGAGTCGATGACAAACTCAGTGTATGTCTGCCAGAACTCGAGGGCTTGGCTGCAGACCTCGTCTTCAACTCCAGCATAGCCCTCACACTTAAGTAGTTCAAGGAGCTGCTGCAGAATCTGTCGAGACGAAGGATCTTCAAGGTTCTTGGCAAGGTCCTGGACTGTTGCGTCTCCGTATGCCAGGAGCATTCTTGCGAATGCCATTGCCTCTGAGTTAAAATCCCCACCTTTCATAGTAGAGAGATAGTTTTGAGCTGAAGGACTTGAAAGAATATCGCCTAATGACAAGAAGTCGTTAGTCGTGAAAAACGCTGGAAAATTAGTCAAAACATCCGCGAAGAATTCCAAAGCTACATCTAGCAAACCCTCAACACTGAAGGTTTGCAGTGTCTGTGGCGTGAGTAATCTTAGCGGTTCTAGTTCTATAGCTTTGTCAATCCATGCCCGATGTGCATACATCACCCAGGACTAGAGATCATCAATATTGCCACAGGAAATGGGAATTTGGGAGGGAAGCTCACTTGTAAGCATTTTATTCCTTCTTCAGCAAGTCTCACGTCCCCAGTCGACGGCACAGATATCGAGTGGTGCAAAAGTATCACCACATCGTCTAGGTTGAAAGAAACTCTTTCATGGTACTTATATCTATAATTCCAATCATTAGATGAGACTTCAGAGTACCAAAAACGGAAGATTCCTAATCCAAACAATGAGATTCATACGTTTGTATGCTAGTAGGATTGGTTTTCCCAACTTCTTCGATAAGGCCGATACAAAACCACACCATGGTAATGAGATGCAATCGGCTTAATTTGCTAACCAATTCGGCAGTAGATGGCTGTTGAGATAGAAGATCTTCAGGGACGACATCTCCCACGCTGAAGGAGCATACAACGTGTCGAATTGAACGCTCCCATGAAACCGAGGGGCGAAGGAAATATGCAATCAATGAAGAGCAAAGCTTTCGAATGACCAAAGGCCCTTCTCCTGCATTGACAAGCCGGATTAGCCATAGTAGAAGTCTGTCAAGGAGCAATCTTGAATCTTCGTCACTCAAAGACTCCCTACCCCTGGAGTCAGCTCGTAACCCTTGGCGGGGATGTAAATCCTAACCAGTCATGGTTGATTTTGATAGTGAAGGTCAAAGCTCCAAAGAATCGAACCTTGTCGTCTAAGCTTTGAAGAAGTGCGTCGGCAAATTGCCAACCTTCTTGGGATCTCTGCAGTTTTTGTAGGATATTCTGAATGTTGGAAATTTCTCGTGGTGACCCCGGAAGATAGAGCTTTTGAATCAGCTTTAAGTAGCCACACACAACACCATCAGTCATGAAGACCAATCTGACTTATTCTGACATGGAGTACCTTTTCTACTTCTGCAAAACTGCTGGGCTGTGCCACGTCATCAATATGGCCGCCATTGACGGCTGCCATTGTCAAAGTAGTCTTTCCTCACTTGCGAGGTATCCAAGCTATATGGGCAGCTGAAACATTATCACTATGGTGGTCTGATATTACGCTTGTGATTGTCAAAGCGGCATAGTGGAGTATCATGTTTCTCTTTGTTCAAACAGCCCAAGTACGGGCGGTCACTTTAAGTAAACGATGATGCGTCAATGAAGTTATCTCTGGACCGTGATTATCAAACCTTCGATTCAGCTGAGTATCTAAGTCCACGTTTCATCTTTCAACGGGTGCCTGGCACCCTGGGTACCTGGTGTTCCGAAAGGGCTAGTGCATGTATCGAATGTATTGATGAAACAATAGTTGAACACTGGCGTTATGCTGCTTCGTGATCCTAAGATGCACCGAATGTTCCGATGAACTTGTTCCGTACCTTCTCTCGCTATCAATCGGTCTTTCGAGCGTCTACACCAACTAGCTCCTCGTCTACTCAGTTCTTGAGAAAGTATTTCTCCACGACTCAATTCCTAGCAGTCGATATGGAGACAGTGAACACTACAGAACGTTTGCGAAAGCTTCGAGATCTTATGAAAGAGCATAAGGTAGATGTATATAGTATGAGCAATAGGAGACTTTGGAAATGAAGCGTTTTTTAATTATTTCAAGTTGTTCCATCCGAAGACAGCCACCAATCTGAGTACATCGCTCCCTGTGATGCACGCCGAGGTCAGAATCTTGTCTATGCATACAAACAACGACGCTTACTCTTCCAGAGTACATTTCTGGATTTTCTGGCTCAGCGGGTACGGCAGTCATTACCTTAGAAAAGGCAGCCCTAGCAACAGACGGACGATACTTCAACCAGGCATCCAAGCAGCTCGATAGTAATTGGCATCTCCTAAAACAGGGCATAGAAGATGTTCCTACTTGGCAAGAATGGTGAATTTTAAAGTCATCCTTAAAATAACGTTCTACATGTCTAATATTGTCCAGGACAGCAGAGCAATCAGAGGGCAATAAGACCGTTGGTGTAGATCCAACCGTGATAACAGCCCGTAAGATACCAAAAAAATGATTACACAGCATGTTTAAATTGCTGATAATGAATAGCTGAAGCCCGAAAACTTACGGAGAAAGTGAAGAAGAAGGGTGGCGCTACACTCGTGGGAGTCAAAACCAATTTGGTTGACCAGATCTGGGGAAAGGACCGTCCGTCACGTCCATATGAGAGGGTCAAAGCGTTAGGTTTGGAATTTTCTGGCAAGAAATTTCAAGAAAAAATAGACGACCTAAGGAAAGAGCTTGAAAAGAAGAAGAGTGCCGGCCTAGTAGTTTGTACGTGTTCAGTAATATTCATTTTGACGATAAAATCTACCGGTGCTACTGAAGATCTCATACTGACTGAATTTAACAAAGCAATGTTGGATGAGGTTGCGTGGCTGTTCAACCTTCGGGGAAATGAGTATGCTCTTTAAGTTTCTAGATTCACTCTGATTGCAAGCTGACGGTTGCAGTATTCCATACAATCCAGTCTTCTTTTCTTACGCTACCATCACACCAACAACCGCAACCCTTTACGTCGACTCCGGCAAATTTAGCGATGAGGTAAAAGCCCATCTTGGCGACACTGTACAGATTCGGCCGTATGATGCAATATTTGAAGACAACAGTAAATTGGGTGAAGAATTAACATCACAGTCGGCTAACGGAGTTCCTTCGAAGACCCCGAAGAAGAAGTTCATGATATCCACGAAAGCATCATGGGCTCTGATTCTAGATCTAGGGGGTGAAGATAATGTTGATGAAGTCAGGAGCCCTGTTGGCGATGCCAAAGCCATCAAGAATAAGACAGAACTTGAGGGGATGAGACAATGTCACATCAGAGATGGAGCTGCGTTATGCGAGTACTTTGCATGGTTAGAAGAAGAATTAACGGTGAAAAAGACCAAACTCGATGAGGTCCAAGGAGCAGACAAGCTCGAGCAGATCCGATCGTGAGTTCTCTCTCGCAAGGAAGACGTAACGTGTACCGTACTGATGACTGCTTAGAAAACATGAACACTTTGTCGGCCTCTCCTTCGACGCCATCTCCTCTACAGGCCTAAATGCCGCAGTCATCCACTACAAACCCGAAAAAGGCAACTGCTCAATCATCGACCCAAAAGCAATCTACCTCTGCGACTCCGGAGCCCAATATTACGACGGCACCACAGACACCACTCGTACCTTGCATTTCGGAGAGCCCACAGCGATGGAACGTAAAGCCTATACTCTCGTCCTTAAAGGCGCCATTGCTCTGGATAAAGCAGTTTTTCCCAAAGGAACAAGCGGGTTTGCTCTAGATACGTTGGCTCGCCAATTTCTGTGGGAAGAGGGTTTGGATTACAGGCATGGTACCGGACACGGTGTGGGATCATACCTGGTAAGCTTCACCGTTACGTTTGAGATTATCCTGGATCACTGAATACCGAAAAGAATGTACACGAAGGCCCTATCGGCGTTGGAACACGCATCCAATACTCTGAAGTCGCCCTATCCGTAGGCAACGTAATCTCTGATGGTAAAGAAGCCCTGCCTGGACAGTTACGCTTGGAGTTTACTAACCCCCTCCCAGAGCCCGGCTACTACGAAGATGGCAAATTCGGCATCCGCATCGAAAGTGAGTCCCCCCCCCCCCCCCTTCCAACCCTACAAACCAACTCACACCTAACCACCCTCAACAGACATCATCATGGCCCGCGAAGCCGCAACCCCTCACCGCTTCGGCGACAAGCCCTACCTCGGCTTCGAGCACGTCACCATGGTGCCCATGTGCCGCAAGCTAATCGACGCCACGCTGCTGACGGAGAAAGAGAAGCAGTGGCTGAACAGCTATCATCGGGAGGTGGTGGAGAAAGTCAGGGATTTCTTCGAGGGAGAGGATGGCGGAAGGACGATGAAGTGGGTTGAGAGGGAGACGGCGGCTATTTAGGAGGGTGAGGGAAGGGGTGAGGAGTGGAGTAATGGAAGGTTGGAGTGATAGAGGGATATTAGAAGAGGGTTTGCTATGGTTCGCATGCGTTCTGGGTATCTCTACATTATATCGTCTCCACCCCAATGAGATATCTACAGCACTAGACAACCCCCTCAGTCCGTAGCCATCATACCACCCATTTTCCACGTACCCATTTACTCATCCAGCAAATCCTCCAATATCGCCTCAATCTCCACCCTCCGGAACGGCACCCCCAGCATCTCCGTCCCGGCTCCATCCCTCCTACTAACCACCATCTGATGATCATAGAACTCTTTCAGCAACTGCCGAAACGCCATCTCGCTGCTGCAGATGAACTCCTCCTCCACTTTCTGACGCAGGACTGCGTATTCCACGCTTGCTTCACTTCGGCGTCCTTTTCTCGATGAGCGTCCGAGGTTCTCGTTTAGGTCTTCGAGCTCGTCATCTCCGAGGTCATCGTTAAGGCCATTGGCATCACTGTCCATGATGGCGAGCAGTTCAGCGATGAGCAACCGGTATAGATTCCGCGCGTTTTCAGGGAGACTGCGCAGGACGAAGCCGACACCTTCTCTCCCCTTGACGCTGCGTCCGCTGCGGCCCAGTAGCTCGTTCACGTCGTTGATGACGTTACCGACTTCGATGGGAGCATAGCTTCTGAAAGTGGTGGTGTCGTGGAAGAGCCACTTGTACTGCTCACGGAGACTGCTGTCCCATAGGAGTGGAAAGGAGGGCGTGTCACAGGTGGCAACGAGGTGGATCTGTGGGGAGGCGGCGAGCTGGGCTAAAAGTGCGGGGTTAGGGGCGCGGCGGAGGAGAGGAGCGTCGAGTGAGTTGATAAAGAGGCGGATCGGCGGTGAGGCTGGGGATGAGTGCTGGTGGGCGAGTATGGCCGAGATCATGGACTGCGATTGGGTGCTAAGGTGGCTAGGCAGGGTGGAGGGAGTACAGGAGAAGACGAGGGTAGCGAGGGTAGTGAGAATTTGGCGGAGGGTGAGTGTAGAGGTGTAGCCATTGACTATCATGATCTGTGGAGGGGAGGACGGGCTGATTTCATGGAGGTAAGATGCGAAGGACGTGATAAGCTGCCGCTTGGAGCCATAGCCGTAGAGACAGACATTGAAGGACTGCGAAAGTTCGAAGCGCCATTGGGGAAAGGAGCGGGAGTGAAGGGAGTGAAGATAGGCGATAGAAGACTCATGCGGGTCAACGTAGGCACTGACTTGGTCGTGATATTGTTCGTGGGTGAGAAGCGATAAGGAAGACAACGTATTGTTTGAGGTTTTTGTATTCCCTGGGCGGTTTTGGAAGAAGTATTGCTCGTGAGCTGGGAGGTCTTGAGGGGGCGTTGGCGTTTTTTTTCGTCGAGCACCTTTGCGTTGCCTTCGACCAGGCTCTGAGGGCGTATTGGGAGCTGTGGATTCTCCTGCAAACTCATTTCCGACCTCGTTCTGGAGAATACCGTCTTCTGCTTCAGCGGCATCCCAAATCTGCCTGGCAAGAAGGTCGTCTTCATCTAATTCATTATCTTCACTGAGATCGTCGGCAATTGTCTGCTTAATTACTGTTCTTGCGCTCTTCCGTCGAGCAGAGCGGTCTGCATTTCGAACAAGTGGAACTGACGCATCCGTAGCGCCTTCGCGAGGTTTTGTGGGTGTTTCGAAGAGGACTTTGCCCTTGAGTTTTGACTTCGGAGTGTCCTGGGCGGATTGTGGTTCGACAGCACCAACCAAGGAACCGGGCTTCTTTCCATTACCACGAGGTCTACCACGAGGACGCTTTGAGGGTGTTTTCGGGGCTTTCATCGCGGAAGTGGGAGTTCCTCGCTCTTTGCCTTTTACTAAATCTGCTTGCCCAAATCTGGTTCTTTTCTGCCTTGGAGAGCCTTCATTCTCCTTCTCACCATCTTCATCCTGCCGCTTCCTCTTTGATGTCATTACCGGGCAACCTCTAGCTTAGGCCGATGGAGCATCTTGGATCGGCTACGCGTCATCTGCGACGCTGTAAATGCTGATGACCGGTGCAACTACCAGTCCTAAGATAGTTGAGTCTCAAATAATCTTCACCATCGACACAGGTACATTCATTACAAAATTGCCCGCAAGTCTTGCGTCCGGTATGGTACTGTAATTTACGCTAGTGTAAAAATTGGTATGGTTCTCGATCAATAACCACTAACTCACTGTTTTTCTGCATGCAACAAATAAAGTACTTGTAACATTTAGGTCCAGTCACTGCGCCTTTTTGCTAGATCTATGAATTAACTGCGTTCATGTGAGATCTAGGTGCTAAGACAAGAGCTCTATCGACTTATCCATGACATCTGAATCGCACCCATCCGGCAGTTTCACCTTACCGCCACTAGAGAAGGCGAAATTCAGCATACAACAAGCGGTTTACGTAGAGATGCCCGAATGCTCAATTATAGTTGACACGGACTCAATCGCAAAGCGTGTGCGATAAGAATAACTGGAGAATTGATATACATATACGGAATGGGTTGATCTTGACTTTCGTTACCCACATTGCCACTTAGTCGGACATTTGGCCTGGCTCGCCTCGCTGTCGGATTTTCAGTTTACTGATTGTCAGCTCCCCTGACGTTCTACTCTACTTTTTACCACCGCAGGATGATGAGCAAGCACTCTAAGTGTGCCATAGCCGCATCAAGATCTATGCCTGCAGCCTACGTTCCCTTCGTTGAGTATCCATCAGCAATCGCTTCAGGAGTTTCTAGCACTGAGAAGAGCTTTAGGGCTTTCTGGGATGCTGAACATGATGAGCTGACATGGCTCTCAGAAGCCGGAGACGTAGATACTCTTTGGTACGGAGGCGTGGAAGTAGTATCGGATCAGAGATGAGGAAATGGTTCCTTCGCCGTTATGGTCTGTGCACTACAGGGTGTCTGAGATATTGAGTCATCTCTTTTCGGGCTGCAAAGTTAATAGTGCACAAAGGATGTAAAAATTCATGCTTCACGCTCAGGCTCACTAAAGATGCAATTCTTATGCCTCCGATTCCCACTGAAGCGTCTTGGAAAATGAATACAGGCGGTGGGGTCGACTTGGAAAACCTTCGAATACCTTTCAAAGCTAGGCTTGAAATAGGGCCTTGGTCTGCAGTGGCCCTTCAAACCTTGAAGATCCGAGTTCAAGTCAGCCCAAAGTCGTAAACCTTGATGGCGGACAAGAGGGTTTTTCAAGATTCCCTGTGTTCCATGCTGCTTAGACCATGAAGGTACTAGAGGAATCAGTCAAAACAGTAACATTCAACTCCTCAGTGTCCCGAAACTGCATCATAATATTCTTCAATCTCTCTTGCCGCCCTCTCGCATAACTGAACGACAAGCACGGCCTGTAACTCACATCCACCCATCTCTCGTACTGGGCGTTCTTTTACGCAGACAGCGCATCTACATTTCGATTCAGAGGCTTTGATAATACCGACGAAGCCCTTAAGATATTTCGCCAGGATTGATGGAACGTGGTCACGCTTTCCTTCGTTCGGCCTGTGAGGAAGATTTTGGCGTATATTGAGAGCAGGAAAGATCGAGGGGATTCGCCCCATTTTTGCACGCAGGGCATGTGGAATTTGGTAAGTTCTCTTAGACCGTTGGTCTGACGACGTTGTATTCGTCATTCGTGTCTATGATAGTCGATGCTTAAAGATATGAGAAGCACAAAAAACAGCATAAGATTGATAGGAGGCATTCGAGAATATTTTCACTTGCGCGGTATTGCTAACACTCGCACATTGTTATCAACGAAGTTGGCTCTATATTTCAGATAGTCTTGATAATGAGTGTCGTTGACACTGTGTTCAGCGATACGACGAAGTCTCAGCTTTTCGACTATGCGCTATGATAGAAGTCCATTGATGTGAGATATAGTTCTTGTGGCTACGTTATGCTCTTTTAGATTTTCCCAGAGTGGAAAACTCGTTGTTCGTTACGCATACTCGTAAGTTGTCGCGGAAAATACATGAATCATTGGGGAACAGCTCGGTCGGTGTATATCTGATAATTCTCGATAGAGATCGTCATTGTCTTCTTTGCTTCAAACATCATTGTCGACTCTAAGCCGGTTGACTTCATTTTGAATCGAGAATTAGTTGTGTTCAAACCATGTACTCTTCTATTTTGCGTTACAGCGTTACACAATGTAAGACCATGTTCTGTCAGGACTAGAAGCCGTCAGCCATGATCGGCAGAATGCGACGCAGAAGAACGAACAACATGATTGAAGATCTCTTTGTGTATTATCGGTACTTTGAGTATCTATGCTCGTCGTCATGTACTTCAAACCACATTCGAAATCAATACAGACTTCGATAAGGTCTTCTGCCATTTTCTGCTGCCGATCTGATGTCTAATACAGCATCTTCTGCGCATGCTTTGAGTGAAGACGCCCCTCTCTTACACGAAATTCAACCGCTAGATTCATCGGTTATCAGACTCGCGTCGACAGTTGGTACGGAGCAACACCAGGCGACAGAAACTTCGCAGTAAGCCTTGGTATATTTGCGTGAACGAACGTTAACAGATAATGTCGCGATTTAGGCTCCCCCTAGCGGTGTCAAGATTCTTAAAGATCAAGAATGTCAGTACATGACTTTCGGAGTTGAATTCAGAACACCCTCGTGCGCAAACATTTCGAACGCGTTGATCGAAGCGAACCACAGCTCTAGCATTTCATCAGTTGATGGCTGCGCTCGTACTTGAAGCGAACCTTTCCCGAAAGGTCTGGGGACAGTCGACGTTTGGAATGCAGAGCGGGATTGGAAATATATTCCATGATAATTGTGTCATGGCGAAGAAGCTTAATCTCTGGCTTCATCTACTTATCAACGTGCTCTCAACAATTCTTTCGGGTGCTAGCAATTTTTGCATGCAGCTTCTGGTAGTCCCTACACGTCACGAGGTTGACAAAGCTCACAAGAGAGCAAGTTGGCTGAACATTGAAGTACTCAGCGTTACGAATCTTCGACGAAAAGCTCGAAAAAGTGTGCTTACCTGGTTCCGTCTCGGATGCAGTCCTGCATGACTGCATCTCTTGTAAGTCAGAGCGAGCTGCTCAAACTTCGGATCAGCCTAAGTAGTGACTTATCCAGAATATAGCTGAAACTCTGCGGTTTTCTTATCACTTTCTACCAACAGTTGTACCGCTGTAATTGCGACAGAAGATCATCTGGCAAGCAACAACTCGTGGGGTAATGCAAATCTCGATCGGATCCGACAGGATGCAAGACATTACGAGCAACTAAACAGTACTAGTGCATCGCGCGTTATGTTAACGGTCTTAATGGCGGAAAGGACGTTGTTGTAACCAACAAGTCGTCTTCTGACAACAATAATTCTACATTGCTTGGCACATTCAGTCTGAACTCCTGGCCTTTGGAGGGTCTATGGGTTTGTGCCTCGCCCTATATTGGCTCCAAGATCCATCGTGGTGGATGTACGAAATAGTACATGAAACAGTTCAGCACAAATTGGACTGTGGTCTATGATGGCGCGCCATGGTACGTACCTGCCACTGGAAGTGAGGATCGTAACGCAGTCCTCGCCCTCTCTTGCCTTAGTGGCGGTTTGCATTTCAGCACCCCAATTATGGTGTTTGTTTGTGTTCTAAATCCGGTCAAATTCTTGTCCATGCGCTGGACTCCGTACTATAACAGGTATACCGAGCCTCTTGCAAAGCCAGGAGATGCTGTCATGTCATTCCTGCGAAATCCAGATGTCCATACCGAAGGTTTGTCTACTAAGTCTAAAGATGAGATTCTGCAGGGCACGCACTGGAGCTCTCGGCCTAAAATCTGGGTGAGGCCATCTCCGAGCGAAAAAGAGATCTCGCCCCGATCGATCTTGGTGCGCTCTGGCGAGAAGGACTCGGCGCAGTGACTGATCATGAATTGGTTGGGCATGGACAGATCCGATACCATTCGACCGGGGAATTTCTCAGCGCAGTATTGATGGCGAATGCCTTTCAACTGCTCTTTAACTTATTGTACTTCATGTACAACAGCCTGCTCACGTGCATGTCCGTTTCGTCGGAGCTGGACCACTACCGCTTAGAACGCAAGCCATTGCGAGTATCAGCGCCTGTCGGTATACAACGGTCGTCCTACTTCCTCTCACTGCCTCATCGCTTTGGTGTACCTCTGATCATCTGCTCCGGTCTGCTGCATTGCTTTATATCGCAGAGTATATTATTCGTTCGCGTTGTCAGCTATGGTGTTGGTGTCGACGGGAGCGAGGATCCTCTTGGCCGTACTTCGCGCATAGGATTCTCCCCTATAGGCATCATGTTGGCCTTCTCTTTCGCGACTGCAATGGCCATGGCCCTCATCGCAATCGGATTCATCAGACGAGGTTCGGATCGAGAGCATGCAATGCCCTTTGATGTCGACTTGTAGTGCGGCGCAATAAGTGCCGGTTGCCACCGTACCGCAGATGACACCGACGCTCACGCCACGCATGTCAGAAAGTCCGCTGCCCCGGCTTGTTTATGCCCATGATTCTGGCGCTTCAAAACCCACAACGAAGGAAAAAACTGTCGTAGCATTCACATCCTGGTAGAAGTCTTTGATGGCTATTAAGGACACGTTGGCAATGCAATTCCAAATGATATCTGCACGAGCGGGGGGGGGGGCCTTTGGCGCTTTGTGCTCGTTGGGGGAGGGCTTGGAATTGGGGAGGTGGGATCTCGAGGGTGGGAGAAGTTGGCTGTTACAATGGCAGGTGAAGGCGTGGTAGAGCTGGACGGTGGGATCGGAGGTTCGCATGATGGTATTGTGATGGTATAGATGTTTTACTAACGGCAAGGCAAAGTCTGAAATCCAGAACACCAATGCCATGCTTTCTACAGTATTGGGTATCAAAACACGCCTCCTCTTCCTCTACAGCAGCCATCAGCAGTAGCAATACCCACTGTACCTCCTTCGCTTGCATCCATCACAGACTCCCCCCCACGACTCTAACAATCCACATCGCAACCCGGACCCTCCACCCCGCCCTCCTCTCCTCTCCACCGAGTTCCGCCTCCTTGACCTCTCTTGAGCGCGAGAGCAGGTTCTCTTCCTCGCGCTTCCATTTTTCTTTCAGCGTCGGGTCGGTGGTGATGACCAAGGCGCCGACTTCGAGGTCGAGACCGTAGCTGCGGGCTGTGTAGTTTGAGGAACCGATCACTGTCGCGGTGGGGGCTGATGGGTTTCCTTCTTCGCTACGATCGTCGGGAGTTGCTTGATTGCCCTCTCGGGCTGTGTTTGCAGGAACAGTCGAAGCTAGTGTAACCCATAGCCCCTTGGCGTGGTATGTCCACCCGCCCTCCGTCCCTACGGTACCCCGCCGCCATTCTCGCAGTTGCAGATTTGCACCCTTAGCAGCCTGCAGGAATCTGAGAGACAAGTGCGTGTAAGCTGCGGGCAGGAGACCCGAGATGCCAGCAGAATTATAGAATCCGTTGGCGAAGGGGCTGGCGGTTAGGATCGTACCGGGTGTACTCGCTGGTGGTGAAGAGCAAGCCAGGAGCGAGGCGGTGACGAGAGGATGCGGGTTGAAATAGCCGGCTGTGAAAGTGTAGTGATGTAAAGGGCTGGAAAGAAGGGTTCTCAGGGCTGGAAGCTCGGTATTGAGAGTTGGGGGATGGGAAATGAGGGGGTAGAGGAATGTGGTTGTTTTACTTCGTGAAGGGACTTGGACCGGGTCAGTAAGGGGTTGGAGCAAAGCCGTGGTCGCGGAGATATAGGCGTGTGGATTCTCCAGAGGAGAAGGAGCAGGATTTGAAGAGGGCCAGCTGAGACTATAAGAAGACGGGTTGGAAGAGGGCTGCAGTAGAAAGCTAACGCTGCAGACAGCGTGGTGGATTTTCGCAAAATAATCGGAAACCCGTATTGAGGTGAACATATGATATCGATCTTGGCGGTTGGTGAAGTAGTCGTTTGACAGGTTCGCGCCGGAGAGGATCACCTCGTCGTCGAAGCCATAGAGCTTTATATGCTGTAATCCCCAGCCTTCATTGATGCGCTTGGGAACGAATCTCTTGCGGAGACCGGTAAGGTTGGGCGTGTGGTACATGCGGACCTCGACTTGTTCGGGGAACTCGGCCACGAGGGCAGCAAGGAGCGAAGCGCATGAGGCTTCGGGCGACTCTCGAGTACCACGGAGCGCGTCCGTGAGAATAGAGACTCTGAGATCCGGTCCATTGCGCAGGAGAGCCTCTCGGATGGTTGAGATGAGCTCATGTTCTGACTTCCCAATATACAACGTTGATAGATATATTCTTCTCTTGGCCCTTCTTACTCTTGATTTTAGAGTATCGTAGAATTCCTTGGGGCCATCCAGCACCTCAATCTGGTCGGCCCTTATGTCGATTCTTGGAGCTATTCGGTCTAGCTCCGTGGTCAGGCCTGCTAGGAGTGATATATCTGAGGAACTCTGAATTGGTCCTGGGGATACGGACGAAGCCCATCGTCTGCGAGTCAGATTCCATGGTAGTCGCGGTTTCGAGGAAGGAAGTCGAGATGCGCATGTCCTGAAATGGATGCGCCGGGCAAGCATTACAGGTTCAACGTATAGAGGATGTGTATTCAAACCACCTTCTTAGCAGAGTAAATCAGTTGAGACTGCATACTCCCTGGTAGCTCAACTGCCCTGTCGTCGATGGTGGCGTGACAAGATGAGTTGCGGTCTTCTTCGACTCCCAACTCTTGACACACCACTAGCGCCCGCCGCCCATTTCAACCTCCTCCCGATTCCCCCTCCACCCTCCACGGTTCCACCCCTTCACCCACCTTTCTACTCTAAACTCCTCCCCACCACCACCAGCATGTCGACCATCCTCCGCACCCTCCGCAACCTCCGCAAAATCGGCATCAAAGAATACGCCCACCAGCTCCAAAACATCGGCGACACAAAAGCCGGCACCTACATCGCCTCCGACCGCTACGGCAACAAATACTACGAGAACCTAGAACAAGAACTCCCCTGTTCGTTTCCCCCCTCCCCTTATCCCGACCAACCACACCCCCCCCCCCCCAAAAATACATCCAAACCCCACCGAACGAACAATTCATAACTCACCCTCCTCCGGGGGGCCTCACAGTGCGCACCCGCTGGGTCGACTACAAAGACAGCGAATACGACCCCTCGCAAATCGAACCGGGCTGGCACGCCTGGATGTCGTATCTGGTCGACAAACCGCCGACGGAAGACGCGTTGCTGAGGCTGGGGCAGAGGAGCTGGGAGTTGCCCGAGCATCGGCCGACTTTGACGGCGACGAGGGCGGCGTATAAGCCTTATTCTACGTAAGTGGGCTTCGGGGTTTTTTCGTTTTTGGGGAGAGGGGTGGGGGGTAAGTGGATAAGAGGAGGGGGGAGAGTGGGGATGGGAAGGGGATTGGTAGGATGTGTGCTGATATCGATGATGTTGTTGTTGTAGGGTCAAACCGAAGTATAGCGCTTGGGTGCCGGAGGCGGCGCCGAGATGATGGGGGGCAGAGGGGAGGGAAAGCGGGTTTGAAGAGATCTAAGGAACGATGTATATAGGTGAAGAGTGGCAGGCGTTTAGGAAAGGGTTTTACCTACTCGGCATGCTCTGGACATTCGCTGTTTTGCACGGACAACGACATTGAATGACTGTTAATGTTATGATCTAGATATATACTCAAATAGATCACTGTGCCGGTATTGTACATTTAGCTATACATTCCTGATGCGGTTACAGGCCCTAATCAGAGGGCGAAACAACGCTGCGTTCAGGCACACTTCCTCCCCAATGCCATGTAACACCAGGTCTATACTCCGACGCTGTGCAGTGGAGGGTGCTGATGAAAGTCGATCAGATGATAACCTCCAAAAATCCATTTGTGTCTCTCATTTCAATCGTTCATTACAGTATGAACATCATCAGGGTCAGGCTCCGGTGTGAGCACCCTCCTCAAACACTCGCCGCCAAGGGCCCTTCCCACTTAATGTAGCGGGACTACTATGTATCTTCCTTGTACCCACACCTGCATCCGAGCTCTCACTTGAAATCTCACTTACTTCCTCTCTTTGCTCGCCGTTGCTCCTCAGGTCTGTACATTGAGAAGTCGGTGTTGGCGGCGAGTACTCAATGTCCGGGTTCTTCATCACCCCATTCAGCATCGACTCCTCCGAAGGAGATCTTTCGTGCGCGTTTCCGCGGCTGAAAATGCCATATCTCGATGAACGTTTTATAAATTCGGGCGGTGAAGAAGGACTTCTTTCGTGGCCGTTCCCGCGACCGAAGACCCCGTACCTAGAAGACGGTCTCGTAGATGGCGGCGTCTCGAAGTGCGGGCCAAATCCAGAAAGATTGGAGGATGATCGATTGATGGCGAGAGTAGGGAGCTCAAGATAGTGCGCAGCGGAGCCATTACGGGAGAAGATGACGAGACCGAGACAAAGCAAAATAAGCATGAATTGAAGAATGGCAATGCGTTTTTGAAACACGATTTCATCGGCCAGAAGGCTAATGCGAGCACTAAGCGCAAGGACTTCATGCTGCGATGTTTCGCGCTGAGCAGAAAGTTCCAAAACGGTAGATTGCCATATTTGATCGTACTGGTTGCGAAAATCATGGAGTTCTTTGAGAACGGTGGAATTGAGTGCTTCGAGGAAGGCAGTAGTTTTGGCGAGTTGGCGCTTCTCAACGGCGGAGAAGGCGTCACGAAGGATGCGGGATTGATCTTCGATGTATTGCAAGGAAAGGGTGGAGTTGGATTCGAGAAGTTGAAGGCGTTTGTGAACTGATTTGAAGAAGGATTCTTGTGTCGTAGGGTTAGGTAATGAAGGGTGGGTGGCGGAAGTATGGGATTTCGTGGAGTTTTGCGATGTCTGGCTTAGAGGTTGCGATGGAATGGGGGTTTCGGTGTGATTGTCGGTGTCTGACACATGCACAGGTACCGCTACTGGATGTGCAACGGACTGGTCGCTGGTTTCTGCAGGCTTTCCATTCCTCGAAGTAGGTAATTGACTAGAGACTGGATGAGATGGAGCCAGTTGAGCCACCTTAGTACTCTCAACTAAATGGTCAATCGCTAACGAATTGGGCACAATGGGAGAAGGATTTAGTTTCTGATCTCCTGGGGTACAGACCGGGCTGCTGGGATTTAAAAACGATTCCAAGGTTGATTGCAAGAGTGGATCGAAAGGCGTCGAGCCTATCTCAGAGACTTCCGGACTTGAAGTAGTGTTGATACCTCGTGTATTCTTCGATGCGGTCTTTGACATTTCTGTCGATGTAGAAGTTGAAGTTATAGGGGAGCCAACTATTGTTGGCACAGCTCGCTCGGAAATATTTTGAGATCCGTTCGTCGATGTGTCCGAGGTGACTCGGGATATTGAGGCTAATCCTTCTCCCTTTTCATCCTCATCAGTCTCGTGTTCCGGGTCATCCTCGCCCATTGCACTCTTGATATCATGATTGAATTCTTCCATCATCGTGGTCCCATGAATTCTAAACAGGCTAACTGGGCAGTAGTACTCATTACCAAAGTGCGTGATAAATTCAACTCGGATGTAACGCGCCCATATCAGAGGGTTCTCAACAAGAAACGCTTGTACCTCTCGACTGTTCCTTGCTTCAAAGCTTCCAAGTTCTCTCCACTTATCATGTTTGACAGGATATCGATCCGAGACACTGACTCGGAAAGTGCGAAACATCGAGCTAAAGAACTCGAAATTTGCCAGCACAATAGTGTCAATCAAAATATCGTCACATAACTCAACGATGAAGAACTTATTCTTAGCAGAACACTCGTTGAGCATATAGCTGTCTTTGTTCTCGACAAGTACCGAGTTGGATCCTTTGCACTCTGAATTCGTCTTGAGCACTGTAGCAGCACAGTCAAAAGACGCATAATTCGACCGCTCTTTGCAGGTTTTCCCAGCATCTTTGCCTCTAGGATGTGGCCTTTGAACTTCTTCAGCTTGCTTCATTTCTCCAGGTGGCCTTGATGTATTTGGGCTACCACCGTCCGTACTTGTCTTCTGCGAGGAGATAGCTTTACTCGGCACACCAGGACCCACGAAGCCCCCAAAGTCTATGTCTATCTCGGTGTCCTCTCCTAGCGAGTCAAAAGCATTGTTGATGTGACCAGGCCTTCGTCTTTGCTCTGCTTCTGCAATCCCTACGCGGCTGCCACCAACGTGGTCTGCAGACTGCCCAGCCTTGGCCAAGTTTTGCCTCTTCCATTCCTCGAAGGAGAGAAAATTGGCCTTGTCTAGCGGTGAGTCGCCTTCGCCTTCTCCGGCTGTAGCACTTGAGGCTTCAGGCTGGTTCGAGGTCGTGGTAGTAGAGGTGCTCGACGCGAGTATGGCATGGTCATTGGCTATGATTGAATCGTTGCTGGAATAAATCGTGATTATTCCCGCTGCTGGCTCTGTAGGATTCTGAAGTTCAACGCTTGTAGTGGCGGTGATATCCTGACTGCTAGAAGTTGTAGGTGAGGAGCGCGCTACATTGACCTCCGCGCCAGTAGAGCTCAGTGTGGGGGCTTTACTTTCTCTACTCCAGTCTGTCCTTAAGCATTGCTGCGGTAAAGTCTGGGTGATATAATTGATGCTCCTCGAAGGACATGTGGATTGTCCGCTCGATGACGGGTCGAATGCCTTTTCAGTGACAGTCCAAGACTGTTGAGCTTGGCCGCTCAGAGGTGACCCAAAGAGAATTAATACTATTGCTGTTACTGCCGTAAGAGCATTCCTTCGACTCATTAGCAATTCCATGCATCTTCAAGGGAGATGATAAGCTCGGCGTGGGATTTATGTCTGTTGGGTTTGGTGGAAGCGTCACTTGCGCTTTCCGTTACTTGCGCCGGAAGAAACAATCCTGAGGTATCGAGGAAGCCGTCTTTGTCTCAGGCACTTCACGTACCTGTATCTATCTATTATAACTTACCACGTAGTAGGTGGTCGCGAGGCACCATCAAGTTTAAATAAGAGATATTTCTTATCAGATACATTTCCCAGAAAATGCCGTTTTCATCACATTATCTATGTACATTAATGCAGTCAACGGGAAATAAGTATTCCTGAACGCAAGCATTGACCATGAAAAGAGCATTGGCCAGCTCTGAAGCAAGTTAGCACAATCGAGGGCATATTTACACATTGTCAAACGTCTATTAATTTCTTTTTGTTCGCCGCTTCTTTTGCCCCTTCCAACAGTCCCTCCAGATCGCCACTCATTTCGCACATCCCTCTAAATATACCGTCTTCTCGCTCAATCAGCTCCCACGGCGCATCATACTCCACCACCTTTCCTTTGTCCAGAACTAGCACCTTGTCGTAATCAACGATGGTTTGCAGGCGATGTGCTATTGTAATGATAGTGCTCTCCTTGACTTCCCTTAGGGTGTCTTGGATCTTAGCGTCTGTAGCGTAGTCAATGGACGCCGTGGCTTCGTCCATAAGCAACACCCGTGGCGCCTTGACAAGAGCTCGCGCGAGACAGAGAAGCTGTCTTTGGCCTTGAGAGAGATTGGAGCCAGATTCGGCAACGCGAGAGGATAAATTTGTGAATACACTAGTGTTCTCATGCGTATTGGTCAACTTCTTCGCAAGGTTTAGCTCAGTCTCATCATCATCAGCGAGTGATGACCCAGACTCTCCTTGGTCCACAGTAGCTGTAGTAACTGGAGTGGTTGGATTGGACGGTTTAGTGGAAGATGGTGCGCCGATCAGCTGTACGCGACGGAGTGTATCGAAGATCTCCTCGTCAGTGAAAAGGCCAAAGGGGTCGAGGTTGCTGCGAATCGTGCCGGTGAAAAGTGTAGGATCCTGGGGAACGATGGTAATAGCTTCCCTCAGGTCTTGAAGGCCAATAAGGCCAATATCGACGTTGTCGATGATGATCTTACCCTCTTCGGCCTCCAGTCCTCGGAATAGAGCAAGAGCAAGAGAGCTTTTTCCTGCGCCAGTCCTGCCAACAATTCCAACTCTTTCGCCTGGTTGGACGCTAAAGGTGACATGCCTGAGAACAGGCTCAAGGTCAGATCGATATCTCGTTAGGTAATTGATGAATTGAATGGCTCCCCTGCTCGGCCAATTGCCCGGTGGTCGAGATTCAAGAATGATAGCCTCTGCCTCTTGCTCGACCTCCAGATACTCTTTTATTCGTTCAACGGAATTCATGTTCTGCTCGTTCATAGAATATAATCGTACAAGCCAGAGAACGTTCTCAGTGAAGGTAACAGCATACGTCAATGATAAACCAGCAGCGCCGGCGTCAATCGTCCCTATACGGAGGATTACGAAGACACCCGCGAAGAAAGCTACAAGCGCTCCGGTGAAGTCTATTCGTAGAGCAAGCCATCGATTTGCGGCCCACAGATAGATGTAAGGTCTGTTGTGTGTATCGACCCGATGTTGGTTGTCTCGAATGAAACGCCTTTCATCTCCATAAGCTCGAATGGTGGTGACACCACTCAGGGTCTCGCCAAATTGCTGGTACAAAGGACTTCTGAGCACGGATTCAAGTCGTTTGAGGTTTACAGATGATGCAAGATAGAATTTTCCGATTGCAAAATATATTGCAGTGATGAAGACGGCCGCAATGAGGAAGCCGGGGGTGATAACGGAGATAAGAACCACAATAGTTATCACAGAAGCTAGACACCCAAGCACACCGACTGCCACAGGTGCAACCTCCTGATCTATAGCCTCGATGTCCTTGGAGAATCTATTCATCAGTTGACCAAGTGGAGTAGAGTCAAAGAATTTGAATTTCGCTCGTGTCACCGCGTCAAGTAAGCGGCCATGGATCTTCCAAGATGCCGTTAAAGAGCCCCAAAAAATGATGCCCTCTTTGCTAAAAGATATCACCAAGTATAACCCCCCGAGCAATGCATAAATACCCAAATAATACAGAGAGTCTACTTCATGTGTCGTGGAGGCCGCGATTCTTGTGGGTGAGGAATTGGATGTGAAGGGTAAGTCCCAGAAGCAGGTGCCTCTTAAAAGGCAGCTGGACGAAAAGACTTTGCTTGCATGGATGTAATTGGAGACTGGCGGATTAGTGTGTAGGTTCTGCAAAGCCATGCTCTCTGTGTGGTAAGTATTGGACCATTGGCGAATCCATACGCTACAAGCCACTGACCCGACTTGCTGTGCGATGAAGAAGAGGAACGCAATCACCCAGTAATACCATGGGCCCATGGCAGCAAGGTATAGCTGTATGACCTTGAGCTTCACACCGCCCTCGGCTTTTCCTTCGGTTCTAGTGTTTGCATCCACGACTTCCTCCTTCGGTAAGGCTTGCGGCATGTCTTTTGCTCTATCGGCGTAATCATCAGATTTCTGAGCATGGTCTTGCGCATATTTGGTAGCTTCATGGTCAAGGTGAAGTGTTGACTGTACTCGGGAATTGACCTGAGTTCCACCTTTAGACCCAGGCCTGGATTTCTGAATTTCTTCACCTAAAGCCCCGGAGGACATCACTTCATCAGGAGGACCCTGAGCAATGATCTTACCGTTTCCCAGTACCACGACATGCTGCGAAAGAGGTACACAGAGTGAGATATTGTGGGTGACAAGGATGCAGGTCCTGCCGACCATTAAGGGACCAATGACGCAATGCTCGAAAATATGTTTTGCGGTATGTGAGTCGACAGCGCTCAGGCAGTCATCCAGTAGTACATGTCTTGAATTGGAATAAAGGGCTCTAGCCAGGGATATTCGTTGCTTCTGTCCTCCAGACAACGTTACACCTTTCTCTCCGACAAGAGTGGAATCACCACCATCAAGTATCTGGAGATCTCTTTCTAGAGCACAAGCTGCTATAACGGATCTGTAGCGCGACTGGTCCCATGGGGCTGAGAATAAAATATTCTGCTTGATCGTGTCATTGACTAACCACGCCTGCTGGGCACAGTACGCGACGCTTTCGGTCAAGCCTGTCTCTGGATTTGCCTTGAGCTCTTCCCTACTGCGCCCGCCAGGTAAATAAACCGAGCCGTTCATAAGTGTCATCTCTCCCAACAGGGCCATTAGGAGCGACGTCTTCCCCGATCCTGTAACTCCAGCAACGATATTTAGGCCCCCAACCTGGAATCGAACGGTCATGTCAATCATGCGAAAAGCGATTGATCCATCCTCATACTGACTATCCTGGCCTCCCCACGAGAACGTTGCCTTTTCAAATCCAACGAGCGGTTCCCCAACTTCATCCTGGACATACTGACGAAGCTGATCATACTTTTCGGTCTCATCTTCGTTCAAGAATTCCTCCACCCTATCAACAGAAACCTTAGACTCCTGAACACGGGCAACCATATCTGCCAATTGATCCAGTGGTATTCGAAGAAGACTAAAAAGCGAGAGCGCCGTGAAAGCCACAGATGGTATGAGAGGTTTCTTCTCAACAACGGTGTAGACTAAAAATGAGAAGAAAGTAATCAACAATGGTACTCCTGTCCAGACCGTGGCCGCGACGGTCCAGAGGATATACCTCTTCCGAAGGGCACGAAGCTCTACTCTTCGCTTTCCGTTAACAATTTGAGCAAAGCGCAGCTCCCATGCAAAGTACTTGATGATCCTGATATTTTGTAACACCTCATTGGTGGTGTGAATCCGGGCATCCGTTGCAGCCATGATAATCTTTTGGAACTTGGTAAACTGCTTGGCAACGTAGAGATTGAGCGGTGTGACTAGGATCATCAAGCCCATACTCGCAAACGAGCTCCATCCAAGGACTCGATATAGAAGAACTATGCATAGAACAAGCTGGACAGGCGTAGCTGCCCACAAAAAGTGGAGGTATGCGCTTACTTCGCTTACTTTGAACGAATCCACGGCCATCAAGTTGATGATAGTTCCCACGTTAACCTGCGAATCTGTGGTGTCTTTGATGGGTACAGAATCGCTTTGAGTTTTCGAGTCATGTTTCTTCTTGCGTCCGAACGACAACACCTTATTTTTCAAGCCTTGTTCTGGCTCAACCTCAGCATTCGTCTTTTTCTTCTGTGCACCCAAAACTGTATCAGTCCGAGCGGCTGCTTTTCGCCGCAGTGACTTCGCATAGATTTCTCCTATTATGACGGCACGTAATCGTATGCAGATCCTACGTCCTACCCAGAGAGCTTGTCCAGCTGCAATAGCATTGACACAGCCGGAGACTGCAAGCAGGCAGATATAGAACCAAGCAGCATTTACAGGCGTCTCTTGAGCGTTCTCGACATACTCAAGGAATGCTTTTAATAGTACGGTTGGTACAAAGGTAAAGATACCCGAGACAAATGCCCAGGCCGCTTGCTTCAGAAAGTAGCCTTCAAAGTATTTCAATAGATGCCATGCTAGTCTCGAAGTTTTCTTGAGCTGTCTATAATCAGCAAGCACGGCGGCTGCCTTATCTTTGGGAGCCAAGTTCCACACATCAGAGATCTCATAGACCTTCTTGTAACCTTGCCAGACAATAGCGTCTACCCAGCCAAAGGTGGCGATTGACAACAAGCTGGCAAGAGGCTCCTTGGATGGTTCAATATCGTCCTCGTACTCTAAAACCACAACCTTGTTACCTTTTCTGGACGTAACAGCAATGAGAGTGAGTACGCTAGCCAAGACAAACCGAATGACGATGAGAACCTGGGCTCGCTTCGACCGTGGATGTATTATAGCGGATCGAAAGAGAAGGACAGTGAACACCCATTGTAGCGCGAAGAGAGCGGTAGTGTGATTCCAAAGCTTTAGGAGTTGACTGGCTCTGGGGCCAGGAAGCAGTAATCTCAGTAGTGCAAGGGCAAGAATGTAACCCCAAGCAGCAAATCCTGCAGTGGCCGCGAGCGTTCCATCTCGCCCCCAGGCGTGCGTTAACACAGCCGCTAAGCTTAAGCCCACTTGGCCCGCAAGTGCAACGACCTCCACGACCACAAGGACTGTTTCACCTCTGGGACGGCTGACTTCAAGCACAGATTCATTTGTGTGACTGGTCGTCCGCTGTAAAGTTAGCCGGTCGTTCTCACTAATCTCTTCAATACACTGGACCCGCTCTATTCTGTCCTGGTCAACTGACAGCCCAGTGTCCCTGTTCGGCCTGTTGGGGCTCTTCAGAGGTGAGTAACCGTTGCCGCGCCGTGAGTTTGCAAGGTGCCGTATGGTTTGTATTACGAGGCAGAGGAGGGATATGCCTGACGCTACTAATGGGAACAAGACCTGGAGATAACTGGGTGGGATGGTCAGCAGGGTACAATTACCGCGAAAGAGAGACGGTTGGGCTGACCCTCGCTGGAAACATGGAGTGAAATCATCCACCCTCCATAGCGGACCTTCACAGTAGACGGACATCGCAGAGCAACAGGAGGACGAAAGCTTGTAACATTCAAGTAACGTTGTGTGCAACTGATATTAAAGGATGAAGCTCTCCTCGCCCCTCACCTACAAGCAACCCTTCAAGCAGCCGCAGCTGCACAGAGAACGAGAAGACTCATCAATTGAGAAGGTCGGATTGATTGGGGATTTTTCGCCAATCAATGACTCGTTGCTTCTGTTATCGCAGCTTCCGCCACTACTGTCCGCCATTCCCAGATTCGGTAGAACTAAGGTAGGCGTGCTTTAGATGCACTTGCTTGTTAATGACCGATCTCCCAGACAAAGCTTTACTGTGGTATTTTACCCACCTATCTATCCGTGCCCCCCACTTTCGCTCAGTTCTTCGCTTAGTGCTCACCAGCCATACACCACTTCCAGCCATGCACCACTAAATTCAACTATCCATTATATACACGTCGATTTTTGAGCAATTGCTTCAAAATAACCCGTCATTTCTTCTGATAAGCCTGAACGAACTTAATGCGAGCAGCCCTATGGGGCTTAGTAGCCCTGTAGCACTTCTTTAGTGCATTTAAATAACGCTTTTCCCAGGCCTCTTCGCGCTGCTGCTGCCTCTCGTCCTTCAATTTCTGTCTATCTTGAGTCATACTTCGAGCATCTTTGACGTACAAGATGCCTTCAATTTTGAGAATCTTATTAGACTGCTTTTTGCGTGCTTTGCGAGCATTTTCAGCGGCTTCTATTTGGCTTAATTGATTCTGCAGCAACTTCATTTTACGAGTCATCGCATTAGCGTCTTTTCAGAACGTACAAAGCTTTGTAGTAAATTCTTCTGATGTCGATTCATCAGTTAGCTCAAGCAGCTGATTTTCAAGTGCTGCTCGACTAGTAGAAGTCTTTCAAATGATCGAATCATCTATAGTAGATGAAGATGTAATAGATCAATTCGAACGTTCAATAATTTGAACTTTATTCAGTACTATCTTTGAATCAAAAGAAATTAAGTCAGTATGCTTTCATGCAGATCAAATGATAGATTCTTTGAAGACTTTGATTTGAAATTCGTTGAAGACAGTCAAAAATTCGACTTTTGAAAAGATCTCGTCACTCATTTGAACAGCTCAATTAATCGTCTTCGAATGTCAATGCTTTAATGACTGAAATACACACACATCTAGCGATTGAAGCAAATGAGTAGTATGCGAAGATAAGTTGAAGAGTATGATCTTGTGATTCTCACAGTAGAATAGAAATTCACATGTATGATGAGATTCATAGTCATTCATCACAAGCATTCTTCAAGCTCTCTTTTGATGCTTTTGACTAAAGCGATCGAAGTGCTTCAGTCATCGAAGAGAAATTCAGTCGTTTGAATAGTCTGTATCAGAGATAGTGATTAACACGTCGTCGTCAAGATCGTTGTTAAAATGAAGCGTCAAAAGTTGAACTTCAGTCATAATTAGCATTGACGATATATTCTTGCTTTCTTCGCTGATGCATTCGATGCTCGTCATTGACTCTCTATTATTCAAATTCTTGAAGTAGATTCTTCTATTTGAATCTACAGTAACAACTCAATCGAAGCGTGCAATGCTCATACGATAGTCGATTTCGTCGAAATTTCATGTATCATTCTTCGTTATATCATATTGAATCATCATCTCTTTAAATTCATCAAAATGAGTCTGTAGTACTTTCAAATCATGCGCGTTCTTTCTTTCAGCTGCTAAAGACTTTCGTTTAGCTTTGAAGAGATCTGACTGACGATCTAATCATCGTTTGGCTCATCGAGCGTTCAGTAGAGATGAAGAATTTCAACGAGCAAAGTCTTGAGCACGAAGGGCGTTTGCCGTTGATTGCATCATGTGTAGTCTAGCTGACAGATCTAACTGATTCACTGTAGTTAAGTATTGTCGTAAAGCTGACTCCTGATCAGGTTTTAAAGCTCTGTTATGCAGTTCTCGTACTGCTGTTTTGAACTGATAATCTCGTAGTCTAGATCGAAGTCGGTCATATGAAACACGAAACTCGCGCGCAATTTCGGCTCGATTAGGATTTTCACGCGTGTTTATGGCGTCAATAGCCTTCTGAATGCGACCCTCGATGATAGCGTAAGTAGCAGCCATGTGGTTGAAATTTGGTGGATTTTTGAAGGTGGTGGATCAAAAATATGAAGTTTAGTGGTGCATGGCTGGAAGTGGTGTATGGCTGGTGAGCACTAAGCGAAGAACTGAGCGAAAGTGGGGGGCACGGATACCACATATAGGTACTTTACCTCCATAAGCTGTTTCTACACCACATCTCCGTCACTGCGTGTGACCATCAAGCCAAGACTCATAATGCGCATTGCTAGTTAGTATACAGCGCCGCAATTCGAGCCTTTGGGGTGTCAGAATGCATTGAAGTCTCTCACCCAGTCATCAAGTAGTAATCTTTCCTGATCTTTGAAGTTGTGCTTCGACGTTGACGGGCGTTACTTCGTCAGACCTTGACCGGCTAAGGACGGGGTGATTGCACACCAATTGAGCTTCATCTTCCCTTGTCACCTTTCATCTTTCTGTGTGTTTCTCCCTTGTTAATATCACTCGAATGTATGTATACCTTCTGTCCTTTCCAACCTCGCTTGATTCCACGAATCACGTTTCTTCCAAACCCTCATCATGTGGCTTCAAGTAATATACCTTCTACTCTGAAAGTGGAGGTGCATGCAGTTGTATCTACTGCTACACTACAAGGGGAAGTTGTACAGAGTATCATCAGAGATCGAAAGTCGGTAAACAATAAACGATAGTCACGCACGCCAGACCAACTACTCAACCAAGTGGCGACTTGGGGGTATCAAAAGCCCAGATTGATTGCTTGATCGATTGCATATGCTCCGTTGCCCCATCCTCTCTGTCGCACGAGTTTTGCGACTGATCGAGAGCCAATGGATAACTTATACTGCTTCAAGAAAACATCTTGGTCATGATGGGTGTTCGTTCCACTGGAAATCTTTTTTAGAAACTGAGTGGTTTTTACTGGTTTTCTGCAAGCACTGGCAAGGGACCAGTGCCCGACTTGAGACGTGTGAGTTACGATGACAGGGTCACGCTTCTTTGAATCGATGAAATATTGTGTATGTCAGACCACAAAACCCACAATAGAAGGCTTTGAACAACGTGTGTTTACCTCAACGCAGGTACCTTAGGTGCCTTACTGTAGCCTTTCCTACTGTAGGGCTTCGGAAAGTATAGTATGATATGTATTCCGTATTCCGTACAGTATCGGGCTGCAGTACGGGCGAGTCCCGCAGGGGGGTGGAGGGGGTGAGCGGGGTCTTCTGGAAGACAGGAACCCCAGGTCCGCGCAGGATGCCATGCGCCTCGACGCAACACCGTCGCCCAATCACCGTCCATCTATCTAGGGAGGGAAAATGGGACCAGCGTGCGAACGTGCATGGCATTCATCGCGTTTACTGTACGCTGCAGCTGCAATTGGTCCAACAATAACGATAAGGCGGGAGGAAAATGGAAGGATTTGGAACTCGAGTGAAATCGATCGGTGATGGGGGCTGTGAGGAACGGGCTCTTGGTTCTACTGTAGACTGTAGTACCATAATAAGGTAGTAAGTACCTAGTAACTACACGGGGGTACTGTAGCCGCGTCTGCCTTCTGTGCTACTCGTACTCGACTTCCACAATTCCCTGCTTGCATTACAGTGCCCCTCACTCATATCAGACCCTGCTCAGTACTGCTTCAGAATGGCAGCCTCGGCGCCGACACCAGTCGCGGTAGAGCCCAATCTTGAAGCCAGCGGTGTTCGTTCTTTTAGTCCATGGTCCGGCACTTGCTTTACTGACAATTGCCAGTACGGTGGCGAGAAGGATTCTGGCTATGATTCGGACATGTATGTTGACCATATCACTGGCAACGGCTCCAGGTGTCGCCAGGCGCTGGCTAACACTGTGAAACCTAGAGCGAGCTATACGACATCATTGTCATCGGATATTACGGCCTACAAGCACGAGAATGGACGGCGATACCACGCATACAAGGAAGGGAGTAGGTACTGGGGGAAAGAAACCTAGAATAGCGACTAAGGCCTTCGTTCAGGCTACATGTATCCAAATGACGAGAAAGAAATGGACCGGCTCGACATCATGCACAAACTGACAGAGGTCACGCTGGGAGGGAAACTAAATCTGGCGCCTATAATGAAAAACCCTCGGCGCATCCTTGACATTGGGACCGGGACTGGCATCTGGGCTATTGAAATGGGTATGGCCATTCTCCGTGCCGACTGGAACCTCATACTCACCGGCGTCGTACTGACATTGCTTTGAACTGGGCAGGCGACAAGTATCCTGGAGCCGAGGTATGAAACCTTACTGCAGCAGCTGTGCGTTCGAGAGTATAGACTCATGTAGTACTGAATACGCAGATTCTAGGCAATGACCTAAGCCCGATTCAACCTCGCTGGTATGTTACTTACACTTGCAACAGTGTATAGCAAGCCTCTAAGCCTACTGCAGGGTACCCCCTAACGTCCGTTTCGAAGTCGATGACGTCGAAGCCGAATGGGTGTATGGCCAAAAGTTTGACTATATTCACTGTCGATTCATGGGAAATACCATCAAGGACTGGCCCCGTCTTGCGCGCCAATGCTTCACGTAAGTCTTGCAAGTCGACCTTAGCCTTACTACTCCAGCATCGGTCTGTCCACCCGGAGTGCTTTCGACTAAGTGCTCATCCATTCTTAGGCACACCAAACCCGGCGGATGGGTCGAATTCATCGATCTCGACCTTGCATGGCAGTCCCCAGATGGCTCGCTGAAACAGGAGCATGCATCATTGAAGTTCAATAACGAATTCATCAACGCCATGCGCAAAGCTGATATGGAGCCTTGTCCCGGTCCTCTCCTCGAAGGCTGGGTGAAGGATGCCGGCTTTACTGATGTTCACCATGAGAAATATGTATTGCCGATTGGAACTTGGCCTGCCGACAAACATCTGGTAGGGATGATTTTGTATTTTCCAATCACACTTCCTCTTTTCGCTAACTTATACCTTCTCCTTTCCAACAGAAAGAAGTTGGTGCCTGGAACTACCTTCAGATAATGGAAGGCCTTGAAGCCTTCACTTTTGCTCTTTTCACCCGCCAACTGGGGTATTCGAAACCGGAAGTGGACGTCATATGCTCTTCCATCAGGAAGGAGATGAAGAATCCCAAATTACACATGATGTTCCATCTGTAAGTCGTCAAAAGCAAGCCCCTAATTTGCTCGAGAGAAGGAAGGCTTATTCCTCGTACAAGGCACGTCGCATATGGCAAGAAATCCGGCTCGGCATAAGCGTGACATCTCCATCAACGGTACATGGTAAGGAAGGCAATGAATGCATACGAGATCTGACAAGCCAACGACTTTGCGACTTTGCGTATTGGAAACTGGACATTGGCGGGCTCACTCTTTGCTTTAGATACCAACTGCTAAAAATCCAACAGAGCTAAACCCTTTTATCATTTCAGAAGCTTTTTCGAAAGTCTCGGCTTTGCTTCAAACAAGCCAGTGAAGAACAGCTGCGTGGAAAAGTCGAGAGAGAACGGGAATAATCAACGAAACTCCCCTAAACCTCTCCATCGCGCGCGCCTAATCCTCTCAGGATACATCCTTTGCTCTACCTCAGCTATTCTCACCAGCCATTCTCACCACTACCGTCCTGTCCTTGCCCCCTTTTTTTCTCCTACTCTAATTTCCGAAACCATCCCCTCCACACCCCTTTCCAATCAAACTAACCCATTTTATCACACCTATCCCTTACCTTCCTGTCCAAAATCCACGGGAAAACCTCGTGTTTGCATCGTGGAGAATGCTGTTACAAAGGAAGGTCTTGGGGAAAGAGAATGGAGTGCAGGGGCGGAAGAGGCAGGAAGGGGGTAAAGAAGGGGAGGATGGGATGGGATGGGATGGGAAGGGGTGGAGTAGTGTTAGCATGACGGTGTTTGATTCGAAATTATGATTTGATATCTATATGCTCTTGAATTTCCAAGTAACACATGTCGCCGAATATCCTGGCAGGCACGGCAGGCAGGCAGGCAGGCAAGTAATCAATATTCACAGCTGCCTACCCTCTGCCGTCCTTGAGACACCCACCGACCCACCGACCCCCCTTCTCCAACCCACCACAAGAACAAAAAAAAATCCAATCTGAAAACCACAGCCACTCTCAACCCTCCCCTCATCTGCGCGCCTCACCGTTCGTTCCCAAAGATCCCATCCAAACAATCGATTTAAATTTTCATCCCCAATCTCACTCACCGTCGCACATCACTTGCTCACAAAAAGGGCTGGGCATTTGTAAAAGGTTCGGGATTGGCTGATTCCAAAGGTAATCAATCATCCCCCTTACTGCTACGGAATACAACCCATATGCTGCCAAAACTCCCACCCTTGAAAACACCCGTGTGGATTTTCTAGACACCAGTATGTATGCATTCAATCATCCAATACGCGTTCCAACACCCGACCTCTCTCATCACAAAGAAATTATGCAATCACAACCTCCCCGCCATGCGCCTCACAGCCCCCCTCACCCCTTCAAAAACCACACCTAAACACCCTCCTTCCCCTCCCCCACCCCACCCTCCGCCTCCGCCCCACCAGCACCCATATTCCTACCCACCTGCTTCGCAAAAAGCGATTGCGGTTTCGCTCTACCGAACCCAAAAAACCCAATCAGCCCCTTTGCCCCCGCAAAAAGGAAGGAAAGGCTGTATGTAGCTAGGGGAAAATATAACAGGAAAATGATGATTGATTGATTGCAAGCCAGAGGGGAAGAGAAGCTCGCGAGAGAGAGAGAGGGGGAAGAAAAAAAAAGGGACGCACTTCATAAACTGCCGCCCCTTGTACACGGCCAGTTTCTTCGTGCACGGACTCAGGATGTTGTCCGAAGGGGAGACGTAGTCGTGTTTTGCGCTGTTGAGCTCATACGCATTCAACCTGTCAGCCATCGTCTATCCCTTTTTAAAATCCCCACTTTCCTCATATTCCGAACCCCCCCTAAAAAAAAGGGGGAAACCTCTTACCCTTCGCCCTCAAGCTTCGACTGCAGCACCTGCCGGTGGTATTCCATCGTTTTGGGTTTGTCGGCTTCGGTGGGTTTTTCGGATGCGGGTTTGGTGGGGGAGGTGGTGTTGAGGGAGCGGGTGGAGAGGGGGGTTGTGGGGCTGGTGGGGGGGGACATTGTTTGTTGTGGGGCTTGTGGGTGGGGGGTTGAAGGATGGTGGTGTGATGTGGTGTGGTTTGGTGTCTGTGTGTAGCTTGGAGGATGCAAGATGTTGGGTTGTGAGAGGAGGTTTCGCTGTGGTAGTTGTTCAGGAGGTTGGGAATGGGGGTGTGTGGGTCTTGGGGTTTCGGTGTGGAGAGGGATGTTTGTTTGGGAACGAGCGTTGTTGGGGGCAACGCATGGGATGTGTTTCAATTTTAGGTGACGAGTTACAACACGCGATGGTTAAGACGCACAGCAGATTCGTGATGGAATTAATATCTCCATGGATATGTTCGCTTTGCTATACAACTGTTAACAGACAAACATCCTCCAAGTTCATATACCTATAACCGCGACTTCTGCTGAACCCCGTGCTGTTTCAACAACCTCTGCCCCGCTTCTTTCTGCCAATTCAGTTTGGCCATGACTTCCTTGCCCCGCTTGTTCTCATTCTTCCCCATCTGCTGCAAATGTACCTCATCTGGCCCGTCCGCGATTCTCAGAGTCCTAATCTGCGCCCACATGTTCGCCAACGGCGTATCCTGGCAAACACCGGCACCGCCATAGCTCTGTACCGCCCGGTCAATTACCGTTAACGCCATTTGTGGCACCATGACTTTGGCCTCGGCGATTTCTTTCAAGGCGCCCTTGGCATTGGATTCGTCGATTTTGATAGCGGCGTTGAGGACAATGAGGCGGGCGGAATCGATTTCGAGCCTGGATTTCGCGATCCATTCGAGGATAACTCCATGCTCATTCAACATCTTCCCAAACGGCTTCTTAGTCTCATCGTTAACCCGGGCCAACATCCAATCCATAGCCTTCTCCGCCGCCCCAATACTCCGCATTGCGTGATGGATTCTTCCGGGCCCAAGTCTCCCTTGTATAATCTCGAACCCGCGACCTTCTCCCAAGACCATGTTCGAAGCCGGCACGCGCACGTTTTCGAACTTTATTTGGGCGTGGCCATGAGGAGCATCGTCGTAGCCGTAGACGGAGAGGACACGCTGGACGGTAACACCGGGCGTGCCGGCGGCGACGAGCATGACCGACTGTTGATTGTAGACGTCAGGGTTGTTGGGCGAGGATTTGCCCATGACGATGTAGATTCTACACCGGGGGTCACCGGCACCGGAGCTCCACCATTTCTGTAGGTTTGTAAATACTTGCATGCTATGCTTGGGAAGAGTTGGCACTCACTGAACCATTGAGGATGTATTCGTTGCCCTCCTTTTTCATGGTCATGGTGATGTTTGTTGCATCACTTGATGCAACGTCCGGTTCTGTCATGAGGAAAGCAGACCTGATCTTACCGTCCAGTAATGGAGCCAACCATTCTCTCTTCTGAGCGTCGTTCCCGTACTTTGCTAATACCTCCATGTTGCCAGTATCCGGTGCCGCACAGTTCGTCGCCTGTATCTCTCATCAGTCCTTAACTACTTATATATGCATCAAATGAATTATTATCACCTCTGAAGCAGTCCTCGACTTCCCCATGTACTCTGCCATCAACCCATATTCAAGATTTGAAAAACCAGCACCCTCCTTGAAGTGGTTTTTCGGCAGAAACAAATTCCAAAGCCCCAGCTTCTTCGCTCTGTCCTTCAGGTGATCGATAATGGGAGGGTATGTGCTCCATCTCTTCTCGCCTTCACCGAGTTGGGAGTGAAAGAGAGTATCTGCTGGAATACATTCTTCTTCGACAAACTTCTCGACCTACACATGACAAGTTAGTCGGATACCTGAAGACCAGGAAATGGATGAAGCATTACTAAGTTGAGTGTCTCCTTTGCTCGATCACTGACGGCAAAACGGGCGATTATGGGGATCTTGTCAACGGCGGTTTGAGGTGTCTTGCTGCTAGCTAGCAGGTTCTGGCTAAAATCGCTTTTAGACATGGCAGCTGTGGGATGAAGGGATTGAACGATCTAAGATGTTATTATAGTAATTCTCAGTTGGTAGTTGACGGAAAATCCGTCAGCTATTTTTCTATTGAACCATTGCTTATATCTAGTTTACCCCACAGCCGATGTCAAACGTGCCTCGGCTGTCAACCTTCGGAGAAGCTGATTATTAAGTCCACACTGCCACGGTCCACGATGAGCACGAGAGATAACGACTTCGCACAGTAAACTGATTGAGGCTGAATTCTACAATGGTATCGCGTGCTCAGAGTAAGTAATGCCGGCGCTCTAGAGATATAAAAGGCCCGTACATCACTATATTTCTTCCAGCGTCGACTTTGTCTTCTGCCGTCCCCCCTTAAAGTGCTTCTTTCCATTCCCCAGCCTCACCTCACTCGGATCAACATCCTTTTCCAAAGCTATCATTGCTCTCTGCTTCCTACCTGTCAATTGCCTTCGCGAAGCCATTCCCTGCTCGCTGTATTGATAGTTGAAGGGCATTTTCAGGTGACCATTGGATTGTCCCGGCCCAAAAAACCTCCGGTCGAGTCTTGTGGATTTTTCTCCTTGCACATGCGGTACAGGTAGCAAGTCCGGGTCGTCGATTAATGAAGGGTCTTCCGAGCCGCTGATGGATGCTTCGGCTTGTGCTGCAAGTACCGCTCGTCGCTTTTGCGGGAGGTGATCTATGTCATAAAGCTCACGATTGAACTCACGAGAGTTGATAAGGGGATCACTTGGAGGCGGATGGCTGAAGAGCAGTTTGCCGCTCACGTAGTCCTTTAGTATATATCTGGCTGCCCTCGATTCATCAGGCTGCCCCTGTCCTGTCTTTGTAAAACCTCTGGCCACAGCGTAGGCAATTAATATTTCCTCCGCGGTTGGTATCCCAGTGCCGCCTTCTTCCAATGGCCGTGTATGCACTTTGATACCGTACATCGCTTCGAAAAATGGTTGCGGGATACGATGAGCTACAAGACCTGCAGGACCAGTAAACTCTCGGAGCTGATCAATCGGTAGGATACCGTTGCAGACGAGCTCTGCCTTTGTAGTTGCGAAGTTGGGGAAGACAAGTCCAGGACAATCACAGAGTATAACTTCGGGACTGAGGTGAATAGTCTGGAAATGCTTTGTCTTGCCTGGTGTGGATGACACGGAGACTTTCTTGGCGCCTATTAGAGCGTTGATAGTCGAGGATTTACCGACGTTGGGATATCCGACTAAGCCGATTTGTGTTTTGCGTGGGTGATCGGGATCTACATTTTCAACTTCGGGTGCGTTTTCAAGGAAGAGAGCTTCGAGCTCATCAACGGTTAGGATCCGCGTCCGTTGGTCAACCTCACCGTCCAGTTCCTCTTCACTTGCCCATTGCTCCTCGTTTCGTTCCGCATCTTGAACTTGGAGCATCTCAGCCTCCTCTGCAAGCTTGTCTTCACCTTGGTCTACAACCAATTCCACGTTTTCCTGTGCCACGAGAGAGCCATCTTCATGAGGTGCTTCCAAGTCCATGGCTTCGTTCATAGCTTTCGCAAGTGACGCTGAGAAGAACTTATAATTTATTCCTGCTCTTTCGAAATAACTCGCCCATGCCTCTCTTTGCCGTAAAGTCATCATATCCGCTTTATTCACCAGAAGTAAGTTGTTCTTTTTTGGATTAACCTCCTTGACGTATTTCTCGAGATCCTCCGACCGGAATAGTAAAGGATTCCTTGCATCCACGATTTGTACCACCAAATCGGATCTTTCGATGACTCTCCACAGTTGCCTCCACACCTCTAGGTTTCTCTCGAATGGTGTCATTAGCAGGTCATCAGTCTCTTGCAACTCGGCCAGGCCCCTCCGCCAGTCCAGCAAACTAGCTCTTTCCTTTTTATCCAGCTCCTGAGGTGTAGTTGTTTCATCCCAATAGGGCCGCCTTGGAACAGTCAGGCGGTTCTTGTTCGCAGCCTGTTTTCTGAACGCCGATCTCTCTTCTGCTGCTGATAGGAGGTAAGGGTTGCGCTGATCGGTGTGAATGACCTTGACATTGTTCAGCTTCTCCGCTGTGAAATCCGTCCCGGCTAGCTCTGCAGTACTGAGAAACTCGTCGAGAGCGGGCTGCTCGGTGACACTGCGCATTTTGACCCATGCCGCTTCTTTCGGGGCGTTCGTGACATACTGAATACGTGTCAGCAAGGAAGCATGGCCAGATTCGGGAGCGGTTTACGGTAGAGCCATCAGGGTCAGTCCTATGTATTCCTGCGGAAACCTTTTTGCGGTCTGCACCTTTGCCCCTCCCAAAGCGGTCGTTCATAAGACTATTCCCTAGTCCCACCGCATTTTTCGACTTTGCCAGAACCATAGTTGCGATTTAATTGAAATAGCCAGCGGATGTTGGCGGATGTGGTTGGGAGTCGAAATGCTTTGGTCTTGCTTCCAGCCAGAGTCACCAGGTTCCAAAAGGTTGATGCACCACTAATGATGGAAGCATACTCGTAGCTGGTAGTTCCGCACTACGGAGACCGCTTATGCTTCCATCACTTTTGCAAACTAGTGGTGATGCACATTGAAGCATAAGCGGTCAAGCATAACCGAGGCATCCCCAAAGAGAAAAGATAACCACAACACCATTGTACCAGCGCTGTTAGGAATCGAACCTAATATAAACTAAATCACTCAACGACTATCCCTCCAAAAACACCAGATTTGGCCTGTACACTGGAATATCTCCACGAATTCGACTTGATAGATATGCCACCAATTAAACTAGGTAAGTAGGTACGTGAGTAGATAGCGAAAGTACGAAGTGAAGATCATATAATATGACATCTGGCTTTTGAACTCTCTAGACCGTGCATGTAAAGATAGTTTCTCCAACTATGAAACTTGGGTCTGCTCAAATATGTTCATTTTCATGCTTCATGCTACGTTAACTGGCTATTTGCGTTCCAACGTGGCGTTAAAGTGAACACATGTGATCCATAACAGCTCCTCGTTATCGGGTAACAATCATCTCAACTTTTGCGCCGAGCCCGAGCCATGAAAACAGTGCATGGCAGCGCTCTTCCTACTTAGGAACATCGGTCAAGTTTTGACCACACTAACAGTACCCGCACAAGGTCCTGAACCACCCAATCCATCCGGATACTTTGCCAAGTTTTGGAAGATCGCTCCATTCAGAGGGCCGTTCGGGCAACGCGTGCCTTTGTATATAGTCGGTCCTTCAAGAAGAGTGCAACTGACACCGGGGACATTTGCCCAAGCGACGCAACCACCAAGGATTTGGATGAGACAGTCTACGCAGCACGTATATGGATCGTAGGGTCCTCGGTTTAAAATTGTCTCGGAGGGAGCCGCCTGCGTAACAGAGTAGGCGCCTGCGTGTGTTGGTTGGGTTGCGCATGGGCCAGTAAGGGTCTCGCTGAAGGTCGAAGTGATGGTTGTAGTCTGTGGGAAGAGAATTAGTTTGACGCATCTCAAGGGTACCTAGTAGACCGCTCATACCATTGTTGGAATGGCAGTCACGGTTGAGGTGTCGGAAGTGACGAGACAGGAGCAGGCGCTGGAGACACGAGTGGCTGAATAGCCGGTAATGTAAGTTGGTAGAGCAATAGATTCGAGATATCGACCGTTAGGATAATAGCTCTTGTACAAGTACGTCGTTGTGGTTGAACTCCAAACCACCAACGAGGTCAGCAAGATTGATTAACATCATGAAAGATGTCGAGTACAAGACTCAAGCTTACACTGTGGGTGTGACCTTGTACACGGGAATAGTGACTGTTGGAATCGGAATATGGCCGAAGTTGACGCAGAAAGGAGTCGCCGATGCGCTGTTTTGAATAAGGGCTTTGAGTAAACCATCCGTAGTGCAGACGGCTCTTTTTTCAAGTAATCCTTCCTGAGGCTGGCCAGGCTCCTCGAAGCTTGCTGTTGCATGCTTCGCAAGGAGAACAAACAATATATTCAAAGCGAAAGGTGAGAAATGCATGGTGGAGCTTCTTTTGCTTATAGGTTTTCCACGTATAGAGGAAACAGTGTATGTTTTTGATTGTAAGACTTATAACCTACAGCAGGTGTACGCATTCTCAGTGCTTTTATAGACATCAATGAATTTCAGACAGACGTCACACGCCGAAGGGAGCTGAAAGCTAAAGTTACATGCAGCTTTGCTCGCATGATGCCAAGCAAGAGAAGCCCATAGAGGAGCAATCATTCGAACGTCAAAGAGAGATGGCGTTCATGCCAAGTATTCGAGCTTCACCGACGGAGCCTTCCATTGATGTGGGACCGTTCAGATTTTTGAACAGATATCATGCCATCCAGGTGTGATCACAAGTCTTATGACTCCCAGCTACACCTTCAGCTTGTACGCCAAGGAGTTGAATGGAGGTGGTGAGAAAAGATTCGATCGAGCCCTGAGGTGGCTTGTCTGTGGGTTATTGACTTGCAGCTTCATTTGGAGAAGTTTGTAGCGAGATGTAAGCGACGGTCCATGGGTGACCCAATGAGAACGGACGCTTTCTATGTTGGCCTGCAGCCAAACGCCTTATACTTTCACGATCTAACCCCAACCGCACGACAATCTCTTAAGAGCAGATATTCCAGAGAGACAAGTCGCATGGTGAAACAATAGACACCATAGCATACTTCAACGTTTTCCTGAGAATAAGGTAGCAATGAAAGACAATGGACAGGCGTTGTGTTCACCGTTTCTGCCAGCTCGCACTCCTACTTAGAGTGATGGGCAAACATGCTTCTCACTTTTGCTTGACAAATCCCAACCATCCTATGCAAGCCTTCGTCTGGTTTCGCCTTTTCCTGCTTCTGCCCGCTCCGTCTGCGAACACGAGAAGAAGATGCCCTTAATGGCACTGCTCCCGGTCAGCCTCGACCTCCGTGCTGTCTGTCCTGCATCTGCGATGGATGATCCAATTGTCCTATCACTAAAGGCAAAGCATTTTCGGACTCTCTGGATTTGTTCTCCAGCTTCAATTACTGCCAGTTGATTACCCATCATGCTGCTTTCTCTCCTTGGTATAAGCCCTAATGCAAATGCTGCTGTAATTCAGCCCATAGCCTGCCGAGAGATTGATATGCAACCAAGATAATGTACTTCGAGCACTTCTGTATTCCAGTACCTCTGCTAGTACCTCTACTCTCCTCCTCACGACGGCAACCAGCTATGTTCATCTGACACCCACGATAACACCAACATAGTGAGTCACTCACCTTAGTCATAAAAGTTACACCATGGCTGATGTACCATGGCAAACTGTAGTGTAACCGTTACCGCCACTGACTTCTATTATTCTATACCGTGTATCCAAGTGGCCGGCACCTCGAATCTACTGGCCTACCATAATGGCTTCCAACCTGTCCGGCAACTAGAGTCGCCTGCTCCTGCTTACCACTCGCTCAACCCACCGCTACCGTCACCATCTCACATAGTCCCTAGTTATGGAGCATTCTGATTTTGGCCTACAAGTGATTGAGCTGGAGAAGCGACAACCAGAATACATATAACCAAAAGGACGACCTTTACCGGCAGTCTTGCCCTACACAGACTTGGTAGCGCTATGCTGTCATATATACCAGTCCATATGGTGATCCGTGAATAGAACAGCCCTTTTCAGCATTAGGATTGCATACGCATCCGGCATCGAGTGTCAGCCAAAAATGTACAGCCCAGCTTGTATCGCTTAGCTCGGTAGCCCAGGATACTGTGAGACTCTCTGTACATCACCGAGCCCAACAGCTGCGGCATGTGTGGACGGTGATCCAATTGTTTTCAGGGACCATATACTTGCGCCAGACGACCTCGGTGATCTGAACATCGTGTGAAGACCGGATCGTAATTTCATGCGTCTGATCTCAGAATACTTACAAAAAGTTGTCTTGGAAATTTCCAGGTGAAAAATAGTTTCATGGCAGCAAAGCTAGCTGAGGCCGTCGTCAAAAAGAGAGTATCGTAAGGTATCAAGGCTTTTATATATGGCGTAATTTAGCTTGTACTGTATATCGATGACTCCTTGCAACAACTCCAGTGTTTTGAATCTTCTTTATGCCAATGGCATGTCCTAGAAGTTCCTACCTGGGTAGATTCTCACGCTACTGTACGGGTATCTCAGGTCCTTCAAATACGAATACTCGTAAGGTAACCCCGAGGGGTTTACCTTAGCGTATTATTGTTGTGCTGGGGACCAACGTCACATTTCGCCTAAATCTGGCTACCTACAGACTTGCCCACGAACTTTCACGGTCTCATAAGATTCTTGTTAACCCACATCAGACATAACCATCAGCGGTGTAACCTTCAAGGAAGTCGACTATGCCGCGCAAGAAGTGGATGTAAGCTGTATCACTCCACCAAAATTGCTCCCTATTAACACCAGATTAGCGACAAATCCACCTCTACAACCTACACCTTAGTCCACCGCCCTCAAAATGACCCAAAAATCCACGATGCCTCCTCAAGCTCTATGGTCTTCCAAGAGCTCGGCCCTTCACAACCCCACAAAGCCAAAAATATAAACAAACTTGAGTCAGAGCTGTTTAATGAATTGGATGGAGATGTACTACCTGGGGTTAGAGAGAACGAGGGAGAAGCGGCGGAGTACGGCATCTATTACGATGACACAGAGTATGACTATATGCAGCATATGCGAGATCTGAAGGGGGGGAAAATGAATGGGGAAAGCTATTTTGTGGAAGCGCCTACGAGGAAACAAGGAAAGACAATAGAAAAGGTGAAGCTGGAGGATGCGCTGAGGGATGCTTCGCTAGAAGATGCGAAGCTTGGGAGAGGAAAAGCACCAGCGCTAATAGATGAGAAAATCCTTCCCTCGAAGAATCTAAAGAAGAGCACATATCAGGATCAGCAGGATGTGCCAGACGCACTATCAGGGTTCCAACCGGATATGGATCCCAGGTTAAGAGAGGTTCTCGAAGCATTAGACGACGAAGCATACGTTGACGACGAGGAAGATCTCTTCGGCGAACTCGCCCAAGATGGGCAGGAAGTTAGCCTGGAGGAATTCGAAGAGCTAGGCTTCTCTGAGGAAGACGATGGCTGGGAATCAGACGACACTGCCAAACCCTGCAATGAACACAAGAACCCCTTTATAATGCCAGCCCCAGGCTCCGCAGGTCTCTCCATGGAAGATCGTCTTGACCACGGGGATGGCGACTGGATGAAGGAATTCAGCAAGTTCAAGAAAGCAGAAAAATCTCAGAAAAACAAACAGCCTCCAGGGCCCAATCTTGAACTTCAATCATCCATCATAACCGGCACTTCCATGACCAGCGGCCGGCGGAAAAAGCGGAAAGGAGCCATGACCTCCAGTACGGGGTACTCAATGACTAGCTCCTCGCTGGCTCGCACAGAAGGGCTGACCCTCCTGGACGCCCGCTTTGACAAAATCGAGGAAGAATACGCAGAGGATAGTGACGACGGGATGGATGACGGTGCATCAATGATATCAGGAGCAACTGGTATGAGTAAAATGTCCAATATGAGCAAAGTATCTGGTATCTCGGGGATATCTGGAACGTCGAACCAAGCGCCGCCTTTGAGGTCAGATTTCGATAGCATCATGGATGACTTCTTAGGGGGCTATTCTATGAGCGGGAAGAAAAGGGTGAAGAAAGGGGGTTATCAAAGTGGATTAGAACAGCTCGATGAGGTTAGGAAGGGGCTAGGGCCGGCGAAGGTCAAGACACAGAAGGCGTTGTGAAGATGAGATGCATGAGTAGGGGCGTAAGGACATGGTTTGTTTAAGATATACCCAGGTGCAAATAGTTTAGAACAGATGACATGAAACGCGGCTGTTGAGCCATTTCTATTTCAAGTTCGTGCTAGTCACTCGTTCAGAGCACTGGTTGAACTTTGATGGGCACGTATTTCAGCTATTTCTCTCCTTGGAACAGTCACTGGAAGACTTCTCTTAAGTAGCCAGGAGCAAGGTAAGCGACTGCCGACTTGGCTTCCTGCACACCCCTTTGGCAACCATTACTGCTATATTCTGATCGAGCAACATACGAGGATCTGTGCAATACATCCTTTTGAGCCCCACATTTGGTACGTCGAACCTATAAAGTCAAACCTAGACTTGTGTAAATATGTGTAGATACGGAGCTTGAAATCTCTCGGTTCCGCTCTGACAATGTCTGGATATGCGGGGGCTTCACATGCTGTGGTCTCACAGATACTGGCTCCAATGTACTGGCTTCATCAGCGAATCCATTTTCACATGGGTTTTGGTATCGAAAGAATCCCAGGTCACCTAGCCGAGGGTTTGTGGTAGAGACTGAGGGGAGTTTATCAACCCACGAGTGCTAAACCTGAAACTGTTCGTCCTGAAATCTCATTTCGGTGATGCTCATGAACGGCTGAAGCCGCCTCTTCGCCCTCCGCGGCCAAATCGTACACTGGGCGGTACAAACTTGAGGGCTGACATGCCGGACGTGAGGTCGTCAATATCAGCTATGGGTGGATGTTGCGGCTTAGAAGAAGCATTTTGAGAACGAGTTGCACCAGGTATCCTTGCTTCTGGGCTAGAGACTGGTGACTTTTGTACATCGGGTGCGCTTTCCACAAGCGTGGGGCTGGGCAGTTTTTTGGTTTGCTGCTCTCGGTACAAAGCCCTGGATGCAGCAGAACTTCCTCTACGGTGACGCGTACGGAGCATGGAGCTGCGCTTGTCGATACCAGTATTCACAATCTGGAAGTCGTAGTTCTTGGGGAACATGTGTTTATCAGTCAGGTGCATGCGGCGTTTTTGCGGGGTGGAGCAAATCTTGTCGCAGCCTTCGACGAAACATTGGTACTGAGAGACGATCAGCCTCCTTTCTTCACCAGTTGTAGTCTTCGAAGCCAACCGTTTTCTCTTCCTTTGCCCTCCTTGCCTCCACTAGTGGGTCATGGTTTTCGCTGATGTGTAGCCCTAAGAAATGCTCCGTAGGGAAATTCTTGCGGCACTCAGAGCAGCGGTTCGCATGGACCTTCGCATAGTGGATCTCAAACTCCTCGAACGTTGGGAATGCTAAGGTCTCATAGTGGGGTGGAAGGGAGCATTTCATTGTTGCTCTAGCTCTAGGAAGCTCTTCGGAGGTTTGGATGTACTTGTTCGAATGGATGGGTGGGTCTGTGGACGCTCTGGAAGATTGGGGAAGTGTATCGATAGAGGCGGGCGAGGAGGGGTAGGATTCGGAGTGGGGTGCTGCGTTTGACGGGGGCGGCGGGGTGGGAGAGTCTTCTCGTGAGCGCTTGGGCATGATGTGCGGTGTAGCGGTGAAGAGAATACTTGCTAGGATTTCAATTTATCTTCTTAATTGCATACGTCTAACCGCCTAGCATTCCGGTTCCTTTCCATTACACACTGGATGTTAGCTGTTGGAACCGATGTATCAAGAAGATGTGCCCTTCATGCGGTCTGAATGCGGTCAGACAGACCTTCACTTGGAAGTTGGCGATGTTCCGGTCAAATCCTTCGACACCCCTCCAAGATGTGATATGATGCCAACAAAGCCCTAAGAGACATCACACGTATCACAACACTGGGAATTCTTCAATTAGAGTTGTCTGAGTCAGAGTTTTACATTTACAACACATTTGTAGCGAACAAGCGTTGACCTGCGCCAAATGGACCGGCTCAGCGCAGACAGTCCTCTGGAGCTTCATCCACATATCTAGCCGTTAGGTCGACCGTGGGGTCTCCTGAAGAAACAATAACACCTCTGGAGGTCATGGCAGATTTGAATGAGCGAAGCTGGAAGTCAGTCTCCCCAAATTGTCAGGTTCCTGGAGGGCAAATATTCATGGCGCATAGGTTGGCTCAACGAGCAGAGAAAGAGCTTCAGGCCACTTTGACAGAGAAGGACCCTACATTTCGGAATATCGATCATCAAATTGATCAGTACGTTCCCAAATGCTCTGGCTTTGGAAAATTCCTAACTTCTGCAAGATATCGCGCGAAATGCGAGAGCCTTATGCTGCAAGACTTCAATTTCGCCCTTGGCAAGGATGTGGAGAACAGGCTTTGGAATGCTCATATCAGGATCAACAGTCGATTTCGCAAGCAGCTGAGTACAGTGCGTCCGTCTGCAGAGAGAGCTTTGGGTGCTCTTGAAGCTTATATGTTCACGTTGTAGTTCCGTGAGGGATTGGGCAAGAAGAAGCTAGTTGAGCACCGCAAAATAATGAAGCATTATCTGGATTTCATCAAGTCAAGCCAACGTTTCTACCGTGGGTACATCCAAAGATTGGACTCGCAGTTTAATGGCATCATGGAATTGAGAGCAGTTGCCCGCCGACTAAACTTGAACAGTATGTTGCTTAAAACGGACAGTAGAACGGGCAAGCTGCTGAATTTGAATAGCTTCGTCCACTGATAGCCAATTTATAGCCTCCGAAAACCTCCGTCATAAAGTTCTTATATCCTGCCACCAGACATTGGTGCGCCTGGGTGACCTCTCAAGGTACCGCGAGTCGGAGCCAGTAGGTAAGGAGCATAACTGGGGCCCGGCCATAGGGTATTATGTCCTCGCTGAAGCCATATATCCTGCCTCTGGAGCTTCTCAGAACCAGCTAGCGGTCATTGCACGGACAGATGCTAATCACTTGCGTGCAACGTACCATCTGTACCGTGCGCTGGCCGTCGAAGAACCGCATCCGGCCGCAAGGGGCAATCTTGAACTTGAGTTTAAGAAAATCCACGAAGCTTGGAACAAGGGAGAAATTATTTCCAATGGCCTGCAACGTGATGGGGAAGGACCTGGAAAAGCCTTGGTGGGCTGGTTCATGCGTCTACATGCTCGCTGCTACAATGGCGTTGAATTTGTTGAACACGACGAGCTCGAGGACGAGGTACTGACCCAGCTCGCGGTCGACTTGAAAGAGCGATCGCTGGAGGGTACTCTCAACAAATTCATTCTTATCAACATAGCTGCTGAATACTTTGCTATTGTTCGAATGTCGAGTAAGTGTTTGGACTTCCTGAGGTCAAAACTAATACTAATAAACAGCTTTAGATTCTCCAGAGTCCGAGGAGATCAAGCAATCAGTCCTCTTTTTCCTGCAGCTGAATATAAGAACGTTTTCCACTCTTCTTCAAGTCCTTCAGCCAGAGCTCGAGCGTTTTGCTGGTGAAGAAGCCGTATCCGGAGCGGATGGCTTGCCCTCCAATGGATCAGAAAAAACCACCGCTGTAGCGCGTCGTGTTCTCCCTGGTCTTCGCCACTACAGCTCCTGGTTAACTATTCACGCCAAGCAACTCATCGCCGAAGCCGGCAACGATTCGCTCAATGTGCAAATCAAAGAAATGTGGAAAAGCTACGCCAATACTCTGACTTTACTTGCTTCGACGTTCCCTGTCGATGCTCTGCCGGAGATTAGATACCTGCTTGAAGAAGATGAAGACACTTTGGGGTTCAAACCGTTAGAACATGAGAGTACACTGAGGAGGTATTACAGCCAGGAATCTGGCATCAGAAAACCAAAGTATCATGATCACGGTATAGAGAGATATCATTCCAATATAGAGATGCTTGGGAGAATCCGGGACCTTTTGCTAGATGGACTAGAGCTGCAATTGCAGGAGGTGAGCTTGAAACCGAGCTATCATACAACAGGGCTTACTTTGTCCCTCAGGATAACCCAATCAAACTTGTGGAAGGCGCTATGTTTGCTTACCACGAGGAAGGTCTTACAGAATTCATCGGAAGCCCGGAATGCCACCAAGCAACAATATCTTCCGCAGGTATAGAACACGAAGAAATATCGTACGTCAACGAAATCATTCCGCCTAACGCAGCATGCGCGTTTGGCGAAGGCGTTTCCGAAGCAGCATCCGTCTCCGTATCCACAAATACTCATCGCTGGGTAGACAACCTCGTCGGCTCCGAAACTGCAGACAATGACACACACAGAGAAGGTCCCCACAACGAGTTCGCAGACCGCATACCGCCAACACCCCCCGGCTATTCCTTTGACGATTCCCCAACCAAGGAAGCAGGCAATGACACCAGCTACGGCGTCATCGGCACCCTAACCGCCCGTGACCTCGTCCGAGATTTAGGGTCCTACTCCCCGCAGGCCCAGCACCAGAGCACCCCTCGACCGACACTTCCAAGTATCCTAAATTCCCCTTTCGCACCACAGCCCGGAGAAGAAACTCCGCACTCACGGCCAAGCACCGCGAAATACATGCCGACCCATTCTCCGCGGAACTCCCAAAATGGCTTCTCAATGCCACAGCAGTATCAGCCGACTAGCTACTCTGTCGACTCGAGCATTAGCAGCATACCTGACCCCAGCGTTGCTACGTTTCAGCTCCCGCAAAACCAACCGTTCGGCAATTTTGGCGTCATTGCAAGACCCTCTACTGTCAGCAAGCACCATGGAAGCACGGCCATGTTTGACGACACGGCCTTCCACAGCTCCAGCGTCTTCCATGGAAGTCCTTGGGAGGGTCCCCGCTTGAGCGGTCGCGAGGGGATGGCGGTGCAAACGCCACCGAATGGTCAAGGCGGGGGATAAAACAATTTCACGTAGAGGTCAAGCAACTCTGCACCATCAGTTCAATCCCAGGAAACAGCGAACGGACACCAGAAAAGGAGCAATAATTCCCTGCCCGTCTATGTTCTAAATCCCCAACCCCCAAACACATGGAGGATGAAATTTCCCATCGGGGTATCTACCGTCCTCATACCCGCAATCCCAGAAGAAAGCACCAGGCGCGCTTTTAGTTGTTGAAACCTAGTTGTTGAAACCCTGAACGCCCTATTTCCCGCTATGCCTTGTCGCTGAGACCCTTAGGGTTTTGAGGTTGGCTGGTAGGTTTGCTTGGGGGAGGGGTATCTGTGGGTTGGGATTTCGAAGATCAGCCTGCGGAAGAAGGAGAGGAAGAAGGAACGAACTTGAGTTGATCTGAGGGAAGGTGGACGGGAAGAAGTGAATGGATTGTGTTGGTATTTTTCGAGCGTTTTTCGTGTAAATTCTTAATGCGGTTGTGGACAGGAAGGGAGGTCAGTTAGGGGAGTTGGTATTACGTACTGCGGTCCTAGTTCCTTGATGCTCAGGCTTGCTAGCCAGTGTCCCATATCCACGCACTCGTCTAGGGATTTGCCCTGGACGATTCCGGCGACGAAGCCGCCGGCAAAGGCGTCCCTAAGTAGTTGACAAGGTTAGCAGAGGTACTCTTTCGTTCATGAACTTGCGCTCCAAATCTGATTCCATCTCTTCCATGCTTCCTCCACTCCTCCCCTCTCCCACTCAACCACAGATGAAAAGAAACCAAAAAACTCACCCGGCCCCATTAGTATCGCAAATCTCCCCCTCCCCTACCGCCCTAACCCCAAACTCCCTAACCCCCTCCTCCCCCTGCACCTTCACCACCGTCGCCTCCGTCCCCTGCGTCACAACCACCACCCTCTTCCGCTTCCCATTAACTTTCTCCAGCCCGGCGAGGTGTCCTGCAATCTCCTTGACATCCTCCGTCTTCAGATCCTGCGACGCCGCCCACGCCCGCGCCTCCGTTTCATTGCCAATCACATAGTCCCAGTACGGCGCCGTCTTGGCCAACGGCTCTTTGAAGAATTGTGGTATAAAGGGCGCGCTGAGCGAAAGCACAAATATCTTGTTCTTCTCGGCGGCCTCCTGCGCCAGCATCATCGCCGCGTCCGGACACACGGTTAGATGATACCCGCCGACGTAATAGACCTGGGCTTGTTCGACGAGCTTCCAGATCTCAGGGCTCTTCAGATGGCTGAGCTTGTACTCATTGGCGGCCTCGAGGGCCGTGACCATGCTGCGGTTGTGGCCGGTGATGATGACGCCGCAGCGGCCGGTTGGGTGCGTGCTGTCGACGAGGTATTCGGTGCGGAGGCCGGCGATGGCGCAGGCGTCGCGGAGGGTTTGGGCGTATTTGTCTTGGCCGACGCACCCGATGTAGAGGACGGAGTGGGGGGGGAGGATGTACTGAGGTGGTGGTCAGTAAAAATTGGAGGAGGGACGGATTGGGAGGGGAATGGTGGGGGATAGAGGGTAGGAAGGGGTACCTGAGCGCCTCGAGCAGTGTTCTGCGCAGCACCGCCGGCGATGAGCTTGGCGTTGTGGTTCTGGAGAAGGTCTTCGTAGAGGGGCATGTGTTTCTCCTCGGCGAGAATGGCGTCATTGGCCTTGACGTCGTACTTCTTGAGTAGGGCTTCATCTCTGCAGAAATGAATTAATGATAGGTTCGAGTTCGAAGTATGAAAAAAACTGGTTTGTTGGTTTTTCTGCTTACCCTTGGCCTTGGATGTCTTGGTGGGGACTAGGGTTAGCAACTGATATCAACGGCGAGTATGAAGAACTCACCAAGGAGAGGATTCTCCAAGCAGAGGAGTGCGTATTCTCCTTGAGGTGCCATGATGCTGGGTTATGCTATTATGGTACTTTGGTGGGGGTGATGGTGGGGTTAGATGAGGAATTTTTTTGACGTCCGCTTTAAGCAGCGATTAGGTTTCTTCGGCGGATATAATTTGTACCACTAGCCCTTGATCCTATGAATTATGAACAGCATGCATACTGGTGAGTTAGCGGTATAACCATGAAGGCTCCGTGCCTTTGGTGTTTTGGTCGTTTGAAGCGTCAAGTACAGGTGACTTGGAAGTCACATACATCAACAATTCAATGTCAAGACGAAGAGTAGAATGTTTAGAGTGGGTAAATGCGTGTATTCTCTCGCTAGTTGCCTAGCAATCCAAAACACAACATGCGTAGCCTGCGCTTCCTTTCTCTCCCAGCAGCACCTGGATGCTACAGCTCAAGTCCAGATCGCCCAAACCTACAAATGGAGGTCATGCCAGCCCCCAACCCACTCATGGTCGCCGGAGTCCTCCACAACACGCTCTGTCGAACGCATCTTCTGGGTATCCCGGCGCCAATCCTGCACCTTATTGCCCGCGTTCTCTTTCTTATCCCACGCTCCAAAACCAATATTCCCCGACCACACCCTCAACCCTAACCCCCCACGCCAACTTCCAGGATTTGCTCGTTTCTTGTTCGAAGTGTCCGGAGAGCCTTCTGCGCTTTGGTGGAAAGCGCGACGGCGGTTGCCCAAGGCTGCCCATTTGTCCATTATTGTTCGCTTCGAGGGGGGTGAGTAGCGAGGCGTTGGCGGTGCGATATCCTCGAAAACGAAATGGCCGCTGTCAACAACGTCGTTCGCGCCGTCCAAGGAATTGCCGACCCCTTCATGCCGAGGACTGTTCGTCCGTGAGTTGGTAGCTGATAAGGATTTGAGCTCGGAAAGCGGAGCACGGCGGAGAGTTGGGTCACTGTCTTTGCTTTCCATGCTCCAGCTTCGGCTATTGTACTCGCGGCGTTGTTCAAGTGCTTTCTCATGCTCCATGAATTCCTCTTCGTCTTCATCCCATAGATCGGTCCAACTCTTGGATACGGAGTTGTCCTTCTTTCCGAACACAGAGGATAAGGCGGGTAGAGGTTTGGAAGACTTGATTGGCAGTGAGGCAGTGACAGGTAGCGGATCCGTACGTATAGCATTTCGAGGTACTGGCTGATGCAACGCCATCGACTTGACAGAAGCAGCAAAAGTCGAATCCAAGCCGGACGCAAGAGATGAATTATGCTCAGCCAGAGAGTACCACGAGTCTCGGTCTCTTTCGGAAGCAGGGAACAAATCTTCTGTATAGCTCTCGTTGTCTGGAATGACAGATAATTGACGACGATGTGGGCTCATGTGAAGTGCCTTCGCCCATGGGAACGCAGCACCCTGATCGACTTGGGGGCTTTGGATCGACGGGGTTCGGAGCGGCTCGCGGTTGGCGCTTGCCGGCACGACCTCGCGGTCCTCGTTGCAGAAATCATCCAGTACTTCCTCATCAGTGGTGAAGCTGATGACTTGCTGGAGTTTTTCACGGACGGCAGTAAGGGAACGCTTAGCTGGATCGATGGACATGGCGTGGACAAGCACTTCGAAAGTATCTTGAGACATGTTGGGGAAAATGTCGAAAAGAGACTGGTTGTCTCGAGCGAAGTCGGCGAAGAGGACATCAGACTCGGTTGGCGTTAAGAAGGGATTGCGGGAGAAGAGGATGTTTAGAAGACAAATTCCGACAGCCCACGTATCGGCCTTGGCGGGCGAGTAACCGTTCTCCGCTGGGTCGTACTGCTCTGGAGACATGTACCGGTCACTCCCAACGGAAATATCGTAGCACCAAGCTTCGGTAGTAGCGAGTCCGAAATCACCGAGTTTCATCGAACCATCTTGAGTTAGGAAGATGTTTTCGGGCTTAATATCACGGTGATAGAGTCCTTTGGAGTGCATGTATTCCACCGCACCGACCAGTTGTAGCATAAACTCTCGAACGTTCTCAGTCTCTAACGGGCCTTGACCGAGGCGAATCGCTTCATACAAATCACCCTTTGAGCAGAATTCCAAGACCAAGTATACGTGTGCATCAGTCTCGAAGGAATGGATGAGATTGACAATGTTTGGATGAGACCCAAGTCGGTTATGGCAAGCAAGCTCGACCAGATGGGCATCACCTGATGCGGCCGGACAATTGGCGGAATTTGCTGACTTGCTCGAGCATTTGATCGCAACGAGACCATTGGTGACTAGGTCCTTCGCCAGGAAGACCATGCCGAAAGATCCATGATTCAAAGGAGAGATTGACTGAAAACGCCCATCTAGAACCAGACCCTCAATGAAGCTGTCTTTCATACAATCCATAGCGTTCCGGAAACCGAAAGACCAAAGAATTTGGCGTAGGAAGGCCGAAGTAGTACAAAATTAATCAATCAAGCAATATACAAAAGACAGCTCTTAGCGCTGAGGTACACAACGAGGCGTCAGGATGTCAAGCTCTGTGAGATAATCTGCAACCGTAGCGCGAAGGTAGGGTAGACCTCCACTCTGCTGGCCGAAAAGCCGACAATGTTCGAAGATGCTTGAGTTTGTTGTACGATGAGACAAGGCGGCGAAGGCGGAGGATGGTGTTAAGAAATGTCGAACGGTCGTGACGGTCGGTACTGTATAGAGCAAAAAAGTATTATAACTGGAAACACAAACGCTGGATACAAACCCTCCACCCTTCGCTCATGGAGACCAGGAAACTCCTCGTCGTATTTTCAGAGGCTCATGTGCAAATAAGAATGGTTTTTTGTTTTCGACGCAAAGGAAATAAATTGGCTGAGATTGATCGGCTCAAGGGGCTCTATCGCTATAGTGACAAGGAAAACAACCGAACTGGAGCCGGGATTGATTATAGAAGACTAGTTGTGACTGGCGTAAATGAGGGCGGAGAACAGGATTGGTCTAGGACCGAAGGAGGGGACGCCGATGGAAATCGACAACGGATGTTGCTGGGTTGGTGTAGAGTAGTTCGCTGCGTAGAGTCGTGAGAAGGACGGAAGAAGTCTGAGACAAGAAAAATGGCGGATAATGGTAATCGAGGTCGAAAGGACGTTTATCGGAAGCTGATGTAGGCCGGAGCGAGAATCGAAGTGTAGCAGAGAGCGGTAGATGAATCTTCGACGTGCGAGCGTCAAGCTAGATCAATTGCTTTCGGCTCCCGCCTCTCGTTCGAGTCACAGCGAGAATGCCGTCGAGATCATAGAAGGCAACCAAGAACTTGAGCTGGTTCCTCGAATCCACAGTAGCTCACGCACCGAAGGGTTGGTAGAGAGGTTTGAACTAAAGATGAGAGGTAGGCTTCGACTTGACTGAAGGTTGGAGACGCAGAGTGATGATGGCGGAGGTAGCACCGAGAGTGTTGCTGTAGGCGACAGCTGAGGAATGCGGAAGGAGGGTTGATGACGACAACGGGAAACAAAAGAGATGGGTGTTGAAGGAGGATAGCAACGACAACGAACGACCGATGGGTGAGTTGGAGGTTACTATTGTCCGGTCATGATTGGGGTTGTAGTAGGATCATGTTGTTGTTGTTGATGATGAGGAGTGGCCTTTGATGGGGGGTATGGGTAGGTAAAGGGAGCTTTGGGTTGGCATAACAAGAAACGGAAAGACGCTTTAGCGCTGCCAAGCCAACATGGATCATCAATATTCCACGACTTTCTTCTCGAGCCAAGTGTCGCACACTTACCTACTACCAGTCTACTGTACTCTACTGTACCAGGCACTTTGCACCTGCATGACAGAGTACATGGGGGTGACAGCCTTTAGTTGCTCTCGAATGCCAGACTCGGACACATCATCTGATCGGCAACTCGATTTCTCCTTGGGACAAATCTCTGGGATCCAGATTGGGACATCCATTATGATGGACAATGACGAATCTATGGTACCGAGTCCCCTTGTACTCGTGAGCGTCAAACGAGCCATTAACCAGGCAAATAGAATGGTGACAGGTACAGCTGACGGAGTACCCGTTACTCATCCACGTTATCCACGTATTCTCCCGCACTCGAGCCAATGGCTTGGAATGGCGTCTACAGCCTACCGGTAGACTCGGCTGCTTTACTCCTACACAAATCATTTTATTTGTTCATCATGCGAACGGACTGCGGATAGAAATTAAAAAGCTTGAATGGCGTCTCAAACCTATGGCACCCCATGATCTCGATGATCAACCGACTAGAGTAAACTTGGATGGCTGCGGAGTATTACCTTACCTATTGTTACGACCCATGGCCCATCCCAGGGGACCTCTTTGTTTCGCCTGCAAAGCCCTTTCAAAAAAGGTCTGGCCACGTAGCGACCAACAGCTTTGCCACACCCTTTTCGTCGCCAACTTCCGGACGCGCCCCTCTCAACGCTTGCAACCAAAAGTATCATGTATTATTCTTACACACTTATGCAACCAACAGCGCATTAAGAGCATTGGCCCTTCTCATAGGTTAGCCTGAGGCACTCTTGTAACGAGTCGGCAGATGCTGCATTGTTGCCATGACAAAGCCTGGGCGGATTGGCAAACGCTGTCAAGTCGCCCCTAAGATGTTTCGTGTGCTGTATGATTAGCTTGATTCGGTTCGAGATGCAGCTTTTATTGCTGGAAGCATGGCTAACTGATATAGCGTTGACAGTAAGCCTCTCATTTGGTTCTGCTGGCTCCTCACTGTCACACAAGCATCGCAAGAAGATCATAATAATAATATTGCAGCTGCACCCAGCCCGTTAGTACCCGTTATTACTGCAGCTTTCCACGGCTTTCTCTCGAATCGAGAACATGGCACGAGTGTCACGAGTATGCCGTCAAGTACCGGTAGTCATGTACTCCTATGGCCCGCAGGGACATGTACGAGTACCCGCCTCAACATTGCTAGAGCATTCTTTTGTTGTAATGTCACGCTGTTGCTCTCTTATCGTATTATTTGCCTCTCGTCTCAGTCTGACACGAAGAGTCTTACTACTTTCATCCGCCTTTCCAAGCCATTTCAGCCCGGGGCTTAGCGGAGTAAAGGCCGCACTGTGATTCATTGGACGTTCATATATATAATTCATTAATTTGTACAGTATCAGTTCGATACCTATCTAATAATCTACACCTTATTACATTGAATTCAATACACGAGTTATTGCTTGATCCTCCTGCTGTGGCCATCAATCTTCATATGTTCTGAAGGATTCCGGGCTGGATGTTCTCGAGCTTCCGTGATAGCTCTGACCACACTCTCCTCTGTGTCTCTGTTCCTTCTTTGCTTAACACGAAGGGTGACTCACTAACGAGGCAATACTGTCAGCTGCTACTCTTTAGGCACCAGTCATACACAACGAACCTTGAGACATGGCAATCAGCCATGTATTTCCCATGCGTTTCGTTCCCTGCAGCGGCAGCAGCCACCAGCGTCCTGCTCCCCGCCTCTGTCGACCGAGCAATGAGGAATTTTGCTATCTCCAACATATAATGTTGAAGAGTGCCAGTAATCTCTCGTGCAAAGTCAGAGTAACAGGCTCCAGGGGTAAGACAGTTTATGATCACATGAGGTTTCGAGGAATTGTCGATGAGTTTCCCTAGCTCCCGGACTGTGAAAACTTCAAGAAGCTTGGAAACGCCATACCTGCCAGGTGTTAGCGTCAGAGTTTCTGTCTCGTTGAAGGACAGGCCCACCTATTACCCATATTCGCCGTTTGCTTGTTGCTCAATTCCTCAAATATATTGGGGCTGTCCCTCTCTTTGAGAGAGGCCATAAAATGCAGATCTGACGAGACAATGACTAGTCGAGGAAGGACGTTGAATTTCGAATTCGTCTCCTGTAGCTTCGGAAGAAGAAGAAGGCCTAGCAAGAATGTGCTGACGACGTTGGTCGTGATTGTCAATTCGTCCCGCTCCGCCACCGAGAACTTGCTGGTCATCATGCCCGCATTCTCCAACAAAACATCCAATCGCTTCAGACCTTCTGCCCTTTTGGCAAAGTGATTGACCGATTCATAGCTTGTGAGGTCTAGGGGCCACACCTCTACCACGTCATGACGATTCGTGCTTGCTTCTATTGAAGTTTTGGCTGCTTTTCCCTTCTCGACATTTCGCACCGCAAGGATGATTTTCTCCGCGTTCAGCCGGCTAAAGTGCTTTGCGGCTTCGAGACCCAGGCCGGTATTGGAGCCTGTCACGATGATTGTTTGCCCGGTGAATTGTTCCTTGGGTTTTGGGAGGGAGACGAGGAGTTGAGAGTAAAAGAAGCCGAGGAGGTACGATAATGACATGTTGAGGATTATAGAGTCGACTTTTGCAGATGGACTCGAATGACCACTTCTACACACGTACATATATAACCATCGCTCATTACTAATTGCGAATCCACTATTAACAATCATCCAGCAACGAAAACATTCCATCTTGCAATCATCTCCACTCCGTCCACCAACGGAAAACACGTCGTCCGGACGGCGGAGGAATTTCCCCCTAAGCGCACAAAGATCACGGACGAACCGCCTTTCCCCAACCGGATACCTACTACTGTACCACAACCTTAGGCCACAATTCTGAACACCACTGCCCTACGAATTATATAAATATGATCAACATTCGTCAATGAAGTAATCTGCCCACCTACTGACTACTCTTAGCCACACCCTCTCCGCGCCGCAATCTCCGACAATCCTTAGCAGAGGATAAACCTCGCAGGGCAATCTCGCACCCACCGAACGCTAGCGTGCCGCATGCAGCTTGACTTTTTTTGGTCTTTGTGCCTGGACCCCCAATTCCGAATAATAAAGCAGTCGTGGATCTACTACTGCTATATCTCCGACACGCCGTCGAGGTAGGGTGGGTTGTTGATGAACACTAAGATAGGGTGCGTTGTGGGGTGCCAGCACTTGACTTCTACGAGACTCATCTGATAGGCTAAAGGACCTCGTCCATGTACCATTGTACCTGCGTGCCAACCATCAAGGGTCTGTGCAGCGTGCTTCTAGAACTTTTTACTTCATGACTTTCTATTTAGCTTCATCTTGTCAAATCAAACGTTTTTCGTCTTCACCGCTCTTGTTCGAGAGATGTTTTTTCTTGCTTTTGCATCCAACATATGGTGCTAGAAAGCGGGGAGGTCATGGGGAAGTAAGGAGCCATGTCGCCAGCAAATGAGATTCTTCAAAAATCTTCTTGTGTTCCGTGAATTGGTCAATCAAAATCCCTTGTTCTTCACCGCTTATCCCGCGCAATCCAAATCCCCACTCGCACCTCACACTACCAAACAAACTTGACGTGATCCATACCCTACTACGGAAGTACCTATCACCAAACACCAGAAGCATGTACCCAAAACCGCCAAAGACCACCGACCCGAGTCGATCATGACCTCCCACGGTACCTCTCCCTCCAGTCTCATCAATGATTGCAGCGTGCTCCAAATCCTCTTATTCTGGTATCATCTACTCCACAGCTCCTCCATCTCCTTTAGAAATTTCAAATTCCATCCATCGATCATTCCAAAAAAAAAAAACCCTTCTCTTAATCAAACTCCCATCTTAATAGCTAGTGATGCTGGAATGGCTTGACACAGTTCTGTTTCTACGAAGTCGAGGAGCTTTATAAGGAGCTTTTCGTATGCTTGCTTCGCGTGCTTTAACCATGAATTATCTACCAGCGAAGAGGCTAAGTCTTTGCTTTGCTTTGCTTTGCTTTGCTTTGCTTTGCTTTGCTTCGCTATATGATATTATTCACGTACTATACGGTTTTAAAAAACCCCCAAAATCCCCAAACCCCCAAAATCCCACCCGAACCATCCATCCATCCCCCCCCTGCATTGATTAATCTGTAGATTATGTACAGTACCAGGCGGAAGTGGAGCGTCGACGCAGTGCGCGTTGTTGTGGGAAAAGTGTAGAGAGAAAAAAAAGCTATTACTGTATGCCGGTTGTATGTATGTATGTATAGAGCAAAAACCGGGTAAAACCCACAGCCCGTTTTGCGCGCACACTTTCGTGTTGGATGGGTCTTTTTTTTGTGGCTGAATTCTTTGGTCGCTGTGTTGTGTGTCGAGACCTTCCATGCCGCTCCTAACCAACAGCCTTCGCACCCTCGCGCTCAGCAGCACTCAGCAGCACAGCCCTTCTCGTACCACGCAAAAATGAAAAATGGGTTGTGTAGATTCCTTGGATTTACCACTGATGCGCTACCACTGATGCGCTACTACTACCATACCTCCTCCTCCTCCTCCCTCCCTCCCTCGCTTTAACCATCCAAATCCAATCCAACAAAAAGTGCCAACCAATAGTTCCGTATCGCACCAACATGACGGCGCACACACGCACCCATCCCATCCCATTCCTTTTAACCAAACATCCACACGTGTCGAAAGAAAAGAAAACATGGAAAACTTGCTTGTTTCCAATCTCGGAGGGTTGGAAAAATTTAATGAGAGCTTTTCATTTCGCTACCTTGCACTGTTTTTTCTTTCTTCTCTCTCTCTCTCACTCGCGTTGGAAAGGGTTTTTGATTCTTCTCTCTGGGTGGCGCGTGGGTGGGATCTTGGAGTGAGGATTGGTTGGTTGAGGGAGAAAGAAGGGCATGCATGCTGATGGAAGGGGGGTTTAGCGGGGAGGTGTGGGGGGGGGGTTGGGTTGGGTTTTCGTGCTGTGGTTTTGAAGGGGTGGGGGGGTTGTGAGGGTGGGGGATGTGGAGGAGCTTTGCAGAGGTATTGAGAGTTACTGTAGTCAATTATCTTGAGCACTTTGGCCTTTGAAGAAGGGTGTCTTCCCTAGTCTCTGCGTCGACAGAAGTCTTTTCGGACCATCTTCTTTTCTAAACCGCTTCTCATTCTCGTCTTCACTCCCACTTCCTCATCAGCTCCACCCCCCCTCCTTCCCTCCACGCCGCCGCCCCCCTCCCCAACTCCCTCAGCACCTTAAATCCAGCCATTCCTCTCAACGAAACCCTCAACCCTAGTGGACGGGCCCGGGCAACTCTTGTTGTTCGAACACTGCGCGGATAAATGGTGTGAGAGGAGGGTTGAGATAGAGATACAGGGAGGGGGGAGAGTTGTTGTTTAGGTTATTTGGGTTGGAGGGATGGTTGGGCCAGGAGGGGTGAGTAGTGTTAGGGTAGGGGAAAAGACGGTTGGACTGTGAGGAAGTTTGAAAAATCCAAAAAAAAATCCGCCAACCTGGACGAAAACAGAAAACCGGGCATTTTCGCAGCAGCGCACAAAATGATTGAGATTACAACTGGTCAAATACTTCCCGTAAGCTGCAACAGAATATTGAATAGAGGGATGGTGGTAGCATGAGCCTTGCCAGGACACGGGTTTGACGGGTGCGTGATAAGAGAGGGATATAGAATGGAAAGAATGGAAAAGGGGGTTGAGCGAGAGAATTTGACAAGATTAAACATAGACATGATTGTAAAATCTCATGTCGAGGACAGGACGCTCGCAAGTATACGGTTCCCTTCAAAGATCACGAGAGGGGTGGGCGGACTAAGCGACTGGGTATTTAGCAATTTGTTTAAATAACCCTTATGATCGTCTTGGCGAAAGCAGCTGAATCGCCTCGTCGGATATCCGATAGTGAGGGCGAACCTCACAAAGCCCACTCGTCCACATCATCGGTCTCTGATACGAACGGCTCATCAATGAGTTTGATGGCGAATTCGCCGCATAGAATACTGTGGTTCACCAGCAACGTCAGCACATCCGTACCCTGAATTCAAACTGTGACAGTAATGCGGGTAGGAAAAAGACGAGACTCACCACTCCCTCCCCACCAACCCATCCAATTCCTTCGCTTCCCTCTCCCTCCTTCCTCCCCTCCCTAGACTCGCCTGCAATTCCCTAATCCTCCCCCTGACCGTCACCCCGGCGCCTTCCATCACCTTGCGCCCCAGACACTCGCTATGGAAACCATGCTGGCACGACGGAAACACGAAAAACTGCTTGCTCAACAGCGGCAGCTCACACACCCTGCACTTTTCGCCGGGCTCCACAATCGCGTAGCGGTGATTCAAAGATTTGATATCGGCTTTGATGGCTTCGGCGGTGGTTTGCGAGGCGTCCATTTCTTGGTCGAGGGCGCTGATGGAGCGGGAATATGATTCTAGGGCCTGGCAGATTTCGTCTTTGAAATCATCAATGACAACAAAATCCGGGAAGAACGGGATGAGATCTTCGATGCGCAAGAGATCGCAGCGTTTAAGAAAGTCGATGGCGGTTTTAATACTACCCACCCCTTGCTTACTGATCACTTTCTTCGCGACCGCCAGCCACAATTTCTTGCGCAAAGCGGGATCGCTGTCAGCAGGTCTGTCGGCAACAAGGGACGCGAGGTCGATTTGGTCGTGCTTGAGTGCCAAGTCAACGGCCGAGGCGTACTGGCCCATGGAGGAGTATATGTGGACAGCGGATTGAACTCGGGCATGCTGGATACAGAGGCGGAAGGCGAAGTCGGCGTCATACGCTGGGCTTTGGGAGAGGGATTGAGTGGAGAGGTAGGATAGGAGGGCGGACTCGGAAGGAGAGGGGTGGGAAGCGTAGATGGAGATGAGGGTGTTGTGGATGGCGGCGTCGGTGGAGTGGAGGGTAGTGATGCAGAAGTTCAAGTAACGGACGGCTTGATTTTGGGTGACGGGAATGGGGTTGTCTTTGTTGTAATTAAGGAGTGCGGGGATGAGGTTGCGAGGATTAAGGTCTGGATGGCGCATCAGGATATCGACCAGTTCAGTAGCCGCATGAGCCATGAGGACGGAGCTATATCTGTAAAAAGTGGCTGGGTCCGTTTGCTGTTTCAGCACGTCGAGAGTTTCCTGCCATCGCTCTCGTTGTACCCAGTATTCGAGCACATAATTGTAGTCATTAATCGCTGTGGCATAAGAAAGCAATTCTTGCTCTCGTCCATGGCTGCTGATGATCTCATATGTTGTTTTTCGATCAAGATCAGCTTTATACTTGACGACAAAGTCTTGAAACTCCTTGCGGATAATAGCGAGCTCGTCCTTTGTCTCTGCAGTATTCGTGTTCTCTGCTAGCTGTGCCTTGGTAGTGATGGTATCATCGAGTGAGTTCAATTTTGACATGAATATTTCAGTGAGCCAGCTTGCAATCATCACTCTTTGCATGATGGACGACTTTTTATATGTTGCTAACTTGGTCAAAAGATATTTTCGAAGCGCATCATGCTCGCCATGATCGATGAAAGTTAGAGCAACTTGCTCAAAGGGTCTGCTGCTCTTTCCATACACACTTGCTGCCTCGAGGTATTGCCCTTTGCTGATCAGGTAATCTCCGGAAGCAGATGCAACAGCGTCTTTCTGAGAGGGTGACCTTGCATATTGCGAAGCTAGATCATATTTCTGCTCTTTAAGCATTATCTTCCATATATCGCGATCTTCGTCTGTTATTACAATTTCAAATATTTCTTGGGTGGTAAAGAGCCAATAGGTATTCTTCTTTTGATCTGCTAGGAGGCATAGCACACTTTCTCCACGCTCAAGTACGGCTTGATCATACACGACATGTTCATCCAGTCTCTGCATCGCCACTATTCTACCTTCGACGGAGCATATTATGTGCCACTGAGAGAGAGCAACGCCGTATATGGACTCTGAAGTGGCTTTCTTTCGGCCACTCGTACCCACAGAAGCAGGTATCTGAGATCTCGATAACATTTTAGAGTTGTTGAATATGTTGGTACCAAGACTAGGTAACACTGTCGACGTCTGCAATTTCCCATGCAATATTCCTTGCGCGTTAAGCCAGGCATACAAACGCTCTCCATCGACATTCTCAACAGAGGACATGTCTGGCGAGTCAGGAGAAATATTCAAGGATGAAGGAGCATCTTTGGCGTTGGGAGATACTTCGTGGAAGGTAGGAGTTTCTGTTTCGAATAGCTTCGTAAAAATCGACCCTGATCCCTCTTGTCCAGGACGTCCTATACGTCCCAGAAAGTGCAGTAATTTACTCGGCGTCGCGACCATCACCCTTCGAGTATCATATCGCCCTTGGACCAAGTCCACTAGCAAACCCGTCACCGGTCCATCGGTCGTTTTGTAGACTGCTTTCAGATATTTCTCTTCTCGTCGAGCAAACCCGCTTGATGGCTCCATGTACACCTCGTAGACGTTACCATCTGATGAACCGACCAGGATTTCCCGTGTCGAAGCTGTAGGCAAAGATGGGTTCCAAGCTATGCTTTCAATGACCACGCCCTTCAACCGTGATAGCGCCTTTGGCTGCCTGGATTGCGTATGAAGATAGTAGTTCTCGCCAGAGGTGGTGGTAATTATCAGGTGTGAAGCCGAAGGGTCAAGGAACATGCGGCGGATTAGACCGACCTCTGATGTCTTCTTGGGCAAGTCGATATCTGGAAAGAAGTGGCAACTTAGGTTGACAGCGGTTGAAGCATTAGGAAGCGGACGAACCGTCTATATCCCCGGGACTGTCAAGGTCAATCCGTAAGATGCGCCCGGTGGATAACGCAAGTACCAGGACATTATTAGCTACCTGCGCAGCGACGAAATCCGAGGATATGGAGAATTGGAGCTGGACTCGTTCGACTTTGAAGATGGGTAGAGACGTTTCTGTGAAGTCCTGCAGAGTATTGGAAGCTCCGAGACCGTCAGACACAGTAGCCATGACTGCCAGTAGCTCTCTACTCACAAAAGCCTCTTCTGAGGCTGATTTAGTCGTCCATGTCTAAATTCCATAGGCAGCCAGAGCAGAGTACCTGCGTGGAATACATGCTGTCATAGGGCTGGAATTTTTGGCTAGCGAGCCACTAACGCTTGACCTACGTCTATCTTGCAAGGGGCATCTCAACACAGACTTACGGAGCCAGGGCAGGTGAGAGCCAGGGGAGCTATTGACAGGAGATCACAATGTTGGCGGTGACGAGATGCTCATGGTAGTTTTGATCAAAGTCACTATACTATCAATAATATCCCGAAACGGAAGCTGGAAGGAGGTCATCTGTTCTGGAGAAAGCGATTGAATAGTTCCCCGTGGTAAGACTATCGCTATGTTTGGCTCTTTCTCTTGTACCGACGAGCTGAAAACGGTTTCTTGATTGGACTCCTCTCTGGGGGGTTACTCAGCCGATTACCAAACGTTTCACATATCTCAGGTTGACCATCAGAGCGGCTATCAAACCATTAACGTCTCTTTAAAGAAAGAATGGGATCACATGCTCGTTGTTTGAAGATAAAGAATATTTAACCGGTTGCGGAACGGGATTGATCAAAGTACGACCAGAAACTTATGCAACAAAGAGGTTGATATATCGACTGTTTTGAAGATGCATGTTCAAAGTTTCAAACGATCGCCATGATCCGACCGGCGACAGCTTAGAAGGACTCCGGGTTCGGCAGATGAAAAGGCAGAGAAACGCAACTCTGAATAAGAATAATCCCAGCATGTAGAAACAGAGTATCATCGCCGAAATCTGGCATGCTGCACATGAATATGACCTACCATCGATGACCTCCATGAAATTTGCGTGGGGCGTAGGATCTAGGCCCATCTTCTTCCGCAGAAAGAAAACACCCCGTGGTTTCCGAACAACGGGCATGGAGGAGTCCCTCCCCAATCTCGGAAACAGAGACGCCAAATCTTTTGATACCGACGCATTCAGAAAGCGATGAGGGTTTCAAGTACACGAGACTCGGAATTCAGCCCAATCTTTGTTTGATACTCGCTCCATCTTGCCGTTATCGGTCAGTAACACGAAGGATGATGTCAGAGCAATCACATGAACTGAGTGAATGTAAAAGATTGGTCAAGGTTAAAGTAGCAATATGAAAAATGAAGTTTCTGACTTTGAGCAAGTGAAAGAAAGAGAAGAATTGTCAACCTTACTAGGCCCGAAACCGACATGATCGTTTTCAATGAACAAGGCAGGTGTTCTCATTCTTTAGGAATTTCTACCAATATACACTTCGAATGAGGATATACAGATTGACATCTGTGAGGTTGAGAAAGCCTTCAGGATCTGAGCATGTGATCAAATGACTTCGGTGCTTTAACTTTTACTTGTAACTTGTAAGATACCGTAGTCGGCTAGTGCTGCTGGATCGGAAGATTTCCCCGAGTCTGCAGCCCGAACACAAGCCCGAAACGCCTTCCGCCCCTGTCTCTCTCTCTCTCTCTCTCTCTCCCCCCTCTCAATCATAGCCGCCATCTTCGGGCCGGCCGTGTGACGCGGGGAGTTCAAGCAGAATTTTTTTTGGTCAAGCTGACGCATTTCCCAGTCTTTTGGCGCTCCTAGCCATGGTCCTACTGTTTCGCTGATATATATATCCTAAGTTTGACGCTCCGAAAAAAGTTTCAGGTTTCTGTCAGAATCCTTCCCGCTCTCAAGAAATCTGTCAGCTCAACTGACCGCCGCATAATTCGTCCCAGAATGGCCAGCCAAATGTTCAAACGCTTCATCTCCTACGTCGGCAAGGTCAAGCTCACAGACCTGCCTGAAATTTGGCAAAAGCCCGTGAACGAGGTGCTGACAGCTGCTGAGAACACTGTACGTTTCATCTACTGGGTTGTGCTATCATTGCGAATTTAGTGATCTAACAGACACCTGTGGCCAGAATCCAATAATCAAGCAAGCGGAGATCAAGTATGCCGTACTAGCTAAGAAAGGGAGAAAATTGGTTTTGTTGACCGTAACTCGCAGAGGCGCTCAGCCACATAAATCCCACAAGGATCCCAGTGATCCGAAGGATGTAATTTCGGTCCGTTTGCTCAAGGAGAGCGGCTCGCGCGTGGATACGATCCACGTTCACCAAGATGGCACCAGCAAGCGCAAGTAGATGCGGCAATGTTTACCATGCATTATTTTCCCCTCCTTATCAGGACTTGCTAAGGGTGTGGTGTGCATACTATTGGGATTTGGGAGCCCAGATGGGTATATCAACGCTACCTAGCAAAGAGTAGAGCTATGAAATGTGGCGTGTCTTTTATTCTCCTTTCCTCTGTGACCTGTCGCCTCTTATCGAAGCACTATCTTTCACTCTCATCCTAATTTATGACTCTTTGCTCAAACTTCAAATTCTCCCTTCATATGTCCTGTACGAACGGCAATATATATTGTACATCTACCTCTCGGCCAAAAGGCTAAGCCAATTGACACAGCAGTAGATTTTGTATATTCCTAACAATATAGACTAATTCTCTTCAAGACGCCTAGGGAGAGAAACAACTGGTCACTGGTGGCGAATGAGTGTGTCCACAACTTTACAAACAGAACTGTGAAGGTTTGAGCATGCTGAGCAGAAGTCATCTCAAGCTGCTAAGAGAGAATCATGATTGATGATTTCTGATCAGCCACGACAGCCATACCTCAGGACGATATATAGCGTTCATGCAACAAAGTGCGTTGACTTGCTCAATATAGCAATTTAAGTAGACTATCACAGCGCCCTCAGGCTGCTCATACTGCTAACTAAGAATGAACGTACATAAGAAAATGGCTTGTAAATTCATGTGCTAGTTGACTGGTAGTCTATAAGGTAGGTACCTAAGGTAGGTCGGGCTGTGAAGCCTGTGATATTGGGCAGAGCAATAACGGGACTCAGAGCCTAGAGGTAAGCTCGACCTTGATTAAGCTTACTGCATATGCATGACTGATGAAGGCTCTTGCCTAAGATTCTCAGACGTGTCACACTAATCTTTAACGAGGTTAGTCGATGCTTACTATGCGTGCACACGATGCAGGTGAAATTTGTTAACTCCGCATGCGTAGACTCCTTCATTCATAACTCTGTAAGTCCGTTTATGGAAACCTCATATCCTCATTATGGCTACTATAGGTCGCTGGGCCAGAAATTATTTTACACGTTCTGCTTCGCCACCTAGGAGATTTCTAAACAGCGGCTTCAAAGTCCTCAGCGGCGCTGAGCAGATAGAGGAGGAGAACTGGGACTGGTATGAACCGGGCCTTTTCTACCCTGTTCATATTGGTGAAGTCTTCCGATCGCAGTACCAAGTATTGGGCAAACTTGGCTACGGTTCGCGGTCGACTGCATGGCTCTGTCGCGATCTCAGGTGGGTGCATCGCCATCAGGCTCGCACAACACTGACTGCCGATACCAGAGGGCACAAATACGTTACTTTGAAAGTGTGTGAGCAGGATTCTCCAACCGTTCGCCGCGAGCTTGCGGCCTACAACCATCTTGGCACAATTACGACGAGCAATCCCGGCGCGTTACTCGTTCGGCAGCTTCTTGATTCTTTCAAAGCTACGGGGCCAGCTGGTGAACATCAATGCCTGGTTCACGAGCCTCTGGGCATGAGCATGGAGACGCTGAGACAGCTGAGTCCCGGACGAAAGCTCCCCGAGAATCTTCTTAAAGTCTTCCTAGCCCATTTACTCCGTGCTCTTAACTTCTTGCACACAGATGCCGAAATGATTCACGCAGGTAATAAGAGTTTTGCTTGAGCTTTTGGCCTTTCATCCCGCCATGCTCTGCTGGGATCGTGCTAACTCCGTCTCTGCCAGATTTGCAAGCGAGAAACGTCCATCTCAGGATCGAAGAGGACTCAATCCTCGAGGATTTCGAAGCGGCCGAGCTAAGCAACCCAAGTCCTCGTAAAGTCGATGGAGACCGGGTGATCTATGAGTCTCGGGGACTAAAGCGGCCCAAAAAGCCCGGTCGTCCAGTACTTTGCGACTTTGGCGAAGCCCGCTTTGGCAAGGAGACGTACAACGACGACATTCAACCGTACGTCTACCGAGCACCGGAAATCATACTTGATATTCCGTGGACCTATAGTGTTGATATATGGAACGTTGGTGTCATGGTGAGTGTGTCCAATGCAAACGTTTGGTGTTTCCCTGCACAACATTTTCGTACAGTTCTAATTGGCCTGCATTAATAGATCTGGGACGTATTCGAGAACAAGCACCTATTCAACGCTCAGGATGGCAACGGCGAAGGCTCCAGCCTCCACCACATGGCTGAAATGGTTGCCGTGCTGGGACTGCCTCCGCTGGATTACCTTCAGCGTACTGAAACATCGTGGCAGTACTTTGATAATACTGGCAGCTGGAAAGGCGCAGTCGAGGTTCCGGATATCTCCTTGGAGGACTCCGAAGAACAGCTAAGTGGTGAGAACAAAGCTTTGTTCTTAGATTTTATGAGGAAGATGTTGCATTGGGTTCCGGAGAAGAGACAGACAGCAAAACAGCTGCTTGATGACCCATGGCTTAGCAACTGAAGCGGAAATCCGATAACGCTAGTGGACTTTAATGCCGGCTGTGGTTCATCGCCTAAGTAGGAAAGGTAGGAAAGAAGATAGTCCCCCTGAACTACCAGAAGGCGCGCCTCTAGGATCGGAGTGGTATTCTTCCTTCTTAGATTTGGTCGCGCAGGATAAGCAACCTTTCAATTCTTCCACATCCGTCGCTGGAGTTTTCACCTTGGTCAAAGGTCGCTCGAAAAGCGAAAATTACCTCCCAAGATCATTTTGGCCGTGGCCTTTTAAGATCGGTCTACCACGGTCCATACCTGGTTCTCAGCCTGGTTGGCATGGTTCACTTTCTATTCATTCCATAAACAGGACGGATGGACATATCTTCCACATATACACTATCACTTAGTCCTCTTCTCTCCACCTAATTCTCGACTCCAACGACCCCTGTGAACCACCTGCAATGATTTCTAGCAGACCCATGAGAAGCCCAGCATGACAGCACCGAGAATCCCAACCTCCACCCATGCCGCCGCTCCAAAATTCGAGGCTAGTACAGAGACGGTCTGCACAAGTGATCCATTTCTTGAAGGCTGTAGATGATAAAACAAAGTCTCTAGCCAAAAGAGGCTATTACAATCCAAATTTACCCGGTCGAAAGGATTAGTACTCACCTTTGTGCCTTCTTCGGCAGAGCAAGCCCAAAATACTCCTAAGCAGGGGAGCAAAGCCGGTATCTGCCCCATTGAAATACGGAGCGAGTCGGCGGGGTTTGACGCTGGTATTTTGGCGTACTCGTACTGTTTACTCCTCGAGTTGGACGGAACTACAAACTTGAGCAATATAATACAGCTTTATAGCGAAAATTGCCCAATTCAACGCTTCGACGTCGGTCTCACCTGGCAAGGGCTCGTACGGCCCGAAGGTTTCTTCGACATTAGTAAGTTCGTGAACGAAAGATGATGTTTCATCTGGGAAGCAGACGGATAAAAGCGTAAGATGAACTATACAAGTGCAGGCGGTATGGTATCTGGGAGTCTGAATGGTTGGGGGAAAACTTAAGACGAAGAGTCGGATTCAATTCAGTCCTGTCGGGGGGGGTGAAATTAGCAGAGTACATAGTGTGAGCCCCAAAACCAATTTTAGACGGGAAATGGCGCAGAAGGAATAAGGAGGATATAAGGTCGGTTCTACAGTAAGTCAACCAATAAGCCTGGACAGAAGGGCCCCAGAGGGCACGCGATCTACCTTATGTACTCGGCTCGTATATATATCTTTGAAAATCTTCAGACAGGAAACCTTGACGTGATCCTACCCTCCTCCATGCCGCACCAAAGCCGGTTTTTTGTTATTCTGCTCCCTCCCCCCATGCTCCCTCCCTCCCTCCCTGCTGCTTCTCTCCCTCCCTCTTTGCTCCCCCATGCTCCCCCATGTTCCCCACATGCTTCCCCCATGCTCCCTCCCTCTCTGCTGCTCTCCCATGCTCCCTCCCTCCCTACTGCTCCCTCCCTACTGCTGCTCCCTCTTCCCCATGCTCCCTCCCTCTCCCATGCTCCCCCATGCTCTCCCATGTTCCCCCATGCTCCCCCATGCTCCCCCATGCTCCCTCACCGCTCTCTTCCCGAATCAAACTAAAACGGCACTTCTCGAATCCTACAATCATACAATCCTGAGTTTGGGTGGGGTGTACTGTGTAGAGAGCTGGGTGGGTCATGGATGTTGTGGGGATGTTGTGGTTTAAGGTAGGGGTTTAGGGGTTTAGAGGTTTAGTGAGGGGTTTAGGGGGTTAGGGGTTTAGTGAGGGGGGGGGGAAGGGTGGGTGTGGATGTGGATGTGTGAGAGGGATGGGGTGGGATGGGATGGTGGGAGGCGGTTGGGGTCATTTTGTCGAATCGCTTTTATAATACAAGCATTCAGAATGGAGGAGGACTTGTGAGGGACTGCAAAATTTTCTACCAATTTTGCATGTATCTAGGATGGCCATCTCACGTAAGCACCATAGGTCTCATATAAAAATACAACTGTTGATGGTCTGTGTCCAAGGCATTAGACGAATTGCTCCACTCGCTCCGCTTCGGTTTCCCGCAGCACCGACTTCATTCTTGCCCCCTTATCAAACAATCTGCTTCAAAAACGGATGCAACAACAACTCATCCGCACTCGGCCTCTTCTCATGATCAATCTCAAACGTCTTGCTCAGGAATGATTTCCCCTCCTCACTCACATACTCGGGGATCTTTGGTTTCGCGCTGGAATTCCCAATCTGGAAGATGGCTTGCAGCTGCGAACAATCCGGGAACGGGTGGTTGCCTGTGAACATTTCGATGATGAGGCAGCCCAGGGACCAAATGTCTGCTTTGCGGGTGTACGATGTTTGTTTGACGACCTCGGGGGCCATCCAGAAGACGGAGCCCTGTAGCGAAGGACGATGGATGTGGCCGCCATTTTTGGCAGGTTGGAGGATGGCTGACGCTTCGACGCGTTTGGAGATGCCAAAATCGGAGATTTTGATGTTGCCTTTGTTGTCAACCAGAATGTTGGCGCCCTTGATGTCCCGGTGGATGATGTCTCTGCCATGCAGATACGACAGACCGGCGAGGATCTGGCGGACGAAGTTGCGAATGAGAGGTTCCTGGAGTTGGCCATACGAGGTCAACATAGCCGCCACCGAACCACCGGTGATGTATTCGAGGAAAATATTAAAGTGCTCGTTGTCAGAGTTGGAGCCCAGATATTGCACAATGTTTTCGTGCTGGAGATCTCGAAGCAGATCAATCTCGCGTTTGAGAGCGGCGACCATGCTCTCCTTTCGCTTATCCATGGTGCTATTGCTGTTTGACGGGACTTCGACCTGTTTGACTGCCATCAACTCGCCGGTAACGGAGTGCAGAGCGAGGAAGACACTGCCGAACGAGCCTTGGCCGATAAGAGCACCTCGAATCCACTTGACGTCGCCCCAAGAGTCGCCTTTGAGGAATTGGTCGAGCTCTTCGTCGAGCTCCTCACCATCTTCGGCGAGGGCGTGGCTAAGGTGATCGTTGAGAGAGCCACCTGCCTCTGTGGTTGGGCCGCTGCTCTCTGATTCATCGAAATAACTCTGTAAGGATGACTGGCCCTCTGAAAGGGCAACGTCACCATTGGTGGGTTGTGAGTCACTTTCGAACGATACGTAAGACTTCCTGTTAGGCTCGACTGGCGATTCTTCTTGCAACGGCTGTAGAGAACTCGAAGCGATGGAGTCGCGGTACGCTGTCTGTGGTAGTGCAAACTTTGATACGGAAAGAGGACGTGGACCTCCACGGGCCGGACCTCCAGCTAGCCATGCATCCGCAATATTGGGTAGCGGAGGAGCATCTTTGAGGCTTGGTGTAAAGCTGATATTGCTGGCAACGCTGATTCGGCTGGCGGCTCTGCTCAGCCGAGCTGATCGCCGCATCGACATTCGCACAGCCTTCTCAATTTTCTCTTTCTCGTGATCCGGAAAATACGTTGTCAGTTCTTGGCTAATCATCTCGCTTGGTGGACGACCGCCCGACCAGAACTCTTTGATCTTTGGTTTTGTATCTCGGCGAGAATCCGCCCGCTCAGGATGATTCCAATCTTGAACTGTGGTGCTATTGGTTCGCGGCCGCGCAGCCGGCACGGTCGCGCCAAAATTGCGTGATGGCTGGAATGATGCTGGGGATAGTGGGTAGCTCAATTCTCCCCAGTTCTCGCCAGTCAACTTTTGCACCTTGAGTTTGCTTTGAGGGTTATTATTGGAAATTGTCTTTACATGCACATCGTTGTGCTCCTCGAATGATATAGAAGCAGCTTTGCGCAGGTCATCGTCATCAGGTTCGCCGGCATGGATTTTCCTCAATATTAGTCGACCTCGTTCACTTCCTTTCAGATCCGTACAAATTCGCACAAGCTCCGAATCAGGGATACGGCGACAGTTATTGGGATCCGGATAGATGCCTTCCAAAAGGTAGAAACAGTAATTCTTCGAGTGGTGCTCCGGGAGGTTGAGCTTCCGCAATACGTTGAGAATGATCTGCTCTACCGTCTTGCAGTTCTTGATATCGAGTACTTTGGTCTGCCCACTGTTGTATATCACTCGTATATGAGGCGAGCCTGGCGCGAGTGTGCCAACAGTAGAGTCCATACCTGGGTTCTGACGGCTAGGTGTCGCCGGTCGACGCCCCGAAGCGGTGTTTGCGGATCCAGGATTGCTGGTGATGCCTTGTTGCTGGTCTCTGCGTGAACTTTCTACAGGGCTCATGCCACCGTACCGTCGAGGCCGCAAGCCTCTTCCATCGGGCTCAGCAAAAGGTGAGCCAGGTCTATTGAGACTGGAGATGTGATGATTGTCTACCGCTGATGGATCACCTTGACGTGATCGTTGGTTAGCCGGAGGTGGTAAATATGTCCGCTCTTTGGTGTTGTTGAAGTGGCGTGGAGATCCGGAGGATGAGGGTGTGTAGGGTGTATGAAGCTGGCGGCTATCCAAGGCAGCGATGGAGTCCCTGGTACGTTTCTTGTGGTTCCCCACAGCTTTGGTCCTAAGCTGCTTGATGGCAACGAATATTCGCACCCGATCACCAATTTTCTTGATGCCCATCTCCTTCAGCACACTCTGGTCGCATTCGATAAGGTTACTTCCGGTGACATTATTTTCTGAGTTGTAGTGTCAGGTTTCGCAGGACTTCCAACCGGATGTAGCAAAACAGGATGATATATAAGGCCTGGCAAGCTTACCTTTGAAGAGTCGCTCGTATTGAGCACAATTTATCACGCGCAGCCATTCTCCAACACGTTTCTCATCCCAGTTCCTGCGTGCCGGGTCTTTGGTTAATCGTAGCTCGTGATACAAGGACCTAATGTTTGCCATGAGGAGCTTACCGAACAGAATCAGGGCCATCTAATGCTTCTGAGAACTCCGACTCGGTCGGACTAGCGAAAGGAGCGTTGTGCGTAGCCCCGACGACCGACGTGCTATGATTCGACAAACCAGCAGAGTACTGGCCTGCTGAATTCGTCTGACTGGAGCCCATTCCCATTGACGACGGGTATGGGGCCTTGGGGGCAAGCATCGCCATGGCTCAGGCCTCCCACCTCTTCCTCCTTAGTACCCCAGACCAACCATTCGAGAGGAGCCGTCCAAGGATTCCGCGACGGAGACAGATCCGGTGAGGGTGATGAGAGGGAGAGTTGGTCGGGCTCACGAGTGGGATGTGGAGAGGTTGAAGCAGCAAGACACGGGGGATGCGTCAGAAATTATGGGATTAAATTCGACCTGCGAATAGATATGATGACTGGTGAGGTGTAAGGAGGTCAGAAGATGCACGAAGATTGTGTGTAATGATTAGAACTATTGTCGTTCAATGAATTGCTGAGGGAAATGTGTCCGGGTGAATGTTCCTTGTTTCGAAGTTTGGGCGGGGCGGGGGGTCCTTGGGGTGTTTCAGGTGGGGTAGTAGAACTAGGCTCAAAGCGAGTACTTCGCTGCGGGTCAACGGCCCTGCCTAGGTAGCGAGTGGGATAGTGACCGAATCAAGACTGCAATAGCACTTAGGGAAACAGTTGCGCTGGATGGGGATATTCGGTTCTATCGCAAGTGATGATCATGGGATGGTATCAAGCCGGCAGATAAATGAATCCTAATTTAGTAGTAGAATAGACAGATCCAGCTGAGGGGAAGATGCGATGGTCTTTGTCTTGCTCGCGACAAGAAGAGTATAAGACTGGCAGGTACAGCAAGCATGGGCTTCTGATTGGGCGAGGCACAGAGTTTCAGCCCTTACGGAAGTCCTTCTCATGCCCACGATCAAACGATCCAACGATCCTTGGTTCACACCCTCTTTTCTCTTCCCTCTTCCGTCTCGCACTGGTGTGTTCAGCCAAGCACAGCGCTGATGCGATGCTACAAGATCGTTGCCATTCACCATCACTAAACACAGTTTACCCATAGACTGATTCCGTGAGATGTCGGATTGCTTCTCTACTTGAGTTCTTTCCGTCTCAGATGACGAGATGCCGATGGTGACTGGAGACAACAGCCAATAGGGCGGCTGCTCTCTTGGTGACATACGGAGTACTCCGTACAGTACTGACAGTCATCATTCATCAATCAATGCATCATGGCATCATGGCATCATCCACCAATCAACCTCAAGGTATGAAACGCTGGCCGATAGGCTATGTAAGCACGTAAGGTAGTACTGTAAGAGGTACAGTACCTCATCACCTTAATAATGGTACTGCCGTCCTGTAATTGTAGAGAGAGAGAGAGAGAGAGAGACAGGGGCGTTTTGGGCTCGTGTTCGGGCTGCAGACTCGGGGAAATCTTTCGATTCAGCAGCACTAACCGACTAGAATACGGTATCTTACAAGTTACAAGTAAAAGTTAAAGCACGCAAAGTCATTTGATCACATGCTCAGATCCTGAGCGACTTTCTCAACCTCACAGATGTCAATCTGTATATCCTCATTCGAAGGGTTTATTGATAGAAAAAACACCTAGAACTAAAGAATTAAAACATCTGCGTTGCTCATTGAAAACGGCAATGTCGGTTTCGGGCCTAGCAAGGATTCTTCTCTTTCTTTCACTTGCAGAAACTTCATTTCCATATTGCTACTGTAATCTTGACCGATCTTTTACATTCACTCAGTTCATGTGATTGCTCTGACATCATCCTTCGTGTTACTGACCGATAACGGCAAGATGGAGCGAGTATCAAACAAAGATTGAGCTGCATTCCGAGTCTCGTGTACTTGAAACCCTCACCGCTTTCCGAATGCGTCGGTATCAAAAGATTTGACGTCTCTGTTTCCGAGATTGAGGAGAGACTCCTCCATGCCCGTTGTTCGGAAACCACGAGGTGTTTTCTTTCTGCGGAAGAAGATGGGCCTAGATCCTACGCCCCACGCAAATTTCATGGAGGTCATCGATGGTATTCTACGTGGTGCTGGCGACGAACCTTCTTTCTAGTTACAGAAGAGCCTAGAGGTTACCAAACAGACAAATCGACACGTCGATTGAGATCGAGGCTCACAAACAACAAGTTCACATGGCTAGATGATCATGTGACCAAACAGCGAACGGAAGCTCATGTCGAAGTGACCAGCTTGCACATACATAGACCTACGATAACGCGAAGCTCGTGATCTGTTACTCGCATGATCAGCTAGCAACCTCAAGCATAACTCTTCATCGTTCATTTTATCGATGTGATTGCACAATGTACAACTGATCTACGAGATATACTGTTTAGAATTTTGAGTTGATACGGTTGAATCACTTTCGAGTCGGATTTGCAGCCCTTCACCCCTGCCGCCTCTTCTCAAAACCCGAAGAAACCTGATACTTTCACAGCTAGAATCAAATCCTTAATAACCCTCCTTGGTAGCACCGTTGAGAGCGGTGGGAATCGAACCCACGACTTTAGCGTTCCTCAACGGTGGCCGCCTTCCCCTAGCGCTTGAGTAATTACCGTAGTCTTCCATGGAGGCCAACTAGTAGGGATCGGTAATGACAGTCGTTTCGATGGTATGACAAGTCATGTGACGTCAAGTCTTGACATCTGACCTGACAAATGACATGATAGCAGTCTAGCCCGATCGGATTTCATGCTAACCCTTTCTAGATATAGACTAGCCCGTTTCGATAGAACATCTTGCAATTTCCGAACAACTTCCGAAACCTTCTTTTCCCCAACCTTTCTACATCAACCACCATCTCTATTGACTGTTATTCCTACTCGATACAAGCACTATGCTATCTGATTCAGCTGTACGCGTTGCGTTTACCGAGTCAACCGTTCCAGGAAGAAGAGAAAGAGTAGTGAAATGCCGCGAGCGTACACTACGAAAGATAGCCCAAACAATGCCTACTGAAGAGGAGCTCATAGGGGTAGAAGATCAGTGGTTGAAGGAACAAAGTTCGATGTTGGGAGCTCGAGAAAGAGATGCTCTGTTTTCTCTATTTTCTCCGGATTCTCAGGCGTCTGCGGCTCCGGAATTTTTAGAACGCTCAGCCCTATGGTCGATTCCTGGGCCCTGATTGGTCAAAAGTTTTAGTAATGTATATAAGCTGTCTTATTGGCTGTCAAGTAGAAACATGTGACGTTCGCATGACCGAAAACATCTGACGTGTCATATGACCATCCGTGATCCCTACCAACTACCACTCGGCTTAACTCACCTGTGAATCGGTCTCCTGTTCCTTCGGTCGGATGTTCCTTCCGGCATGGGTGGGGGGCCTAATTAGTCAGCTTCCCCCCCCCCAGGACTATTTAGTTGCCTCGGGGTTACAGTTGGTGGGGGGTTGGAAAAGTTGAGCCAGGGCCGGAACTTTTTTTTTTTGATGCCGGCCCCGACTCAACTTTCTGCATATGCTAACCATGAGTTCAAAATTATTCCAACCCCGGCTCAGCTTTCTGCATATGCTAATCATAAGCTCAAGAATCGATATTATTTAGCTAAAGTAGCTAGAAGACAAACAGCTAGAGCGAAGTATTGAAGTCGAGCATATGCACAGCTTGAGCGAAACATCACATATATCATGAATCTACTTTGCAGCAAGACGAGCGAAGATTCTTCTACATATGCTTAGCATATGCAGCATTTTCTTCTTCATTCTCGTCGTTCTGCTCGTGATTTGCATTATTTCGTATCACTTTCCTCATCGTCTTGAATATTTGCATTGAGAGAATCTTGAGCGAGCTGAGTTTCTTCTTAGTATATGCGCGACATATGCGAAGTGCGACACTCATCTTCAAGTCATTTAGTCAATTCGTTATCTCATCCGCTCGATTTTCAGCGTCGATGCTTTCGTCGTTCATTGATATTTCTTTATGCTCAGTTGATGCTGCGCATATGCATCGACGAGGCTTTGATGACCAGATGTGAATTTTATTGTGGCCTCGCTTAATGCTCTTGACATATGCTTCGCATAGGGCCCGAAGCTTTTCCAACCCGACGTCAGATCTTGGATGTGCGAGGCATATGCCAATTTTAAAGTCCAACCCGACGCCAAGAATTTTTTCCGACCCCGGCTCAACTTTTCCAACCCCCCGGCCAGCTGTAACCCGAGTTGGCTCAGTACCTCAGACGTTGACCTTACAAGCCCCTTCGGGTTGACGTTTCGCTTACTACGCAGGCTTGTGCTCACAAGTCTGAGCGCAGAACCTAAAAATACAATCAGATATTCATTCCCAGATATACACCACGCGTATATCTGAGTTTTTCAAGAAGTTACACTACGTCGAGCTGTTATTTACACTTTCATCGCATGTAATATTTAATTATAATCAGAATGTTGTATATAACTTCAGTAAATCTCGCATCGAGTGTTAAAATCTATAAATTTAATGCATGTTGTTGTTGTTAGATGTTCTGTTAAAGTTAAGGAATATCTGATTGTATTTTTAGGTTCTGCGCTCAGACTTGTGAGCACAAGCCTGCGTAGTAAGCGAAACGTCAACCCGAAGGGGCTTGTAAGGTCAACGTCTGAGGTACTGAGGCAACTATTTAGTTCCGCAGAGCTTCAGCTCTGTTCTTAGAAATTCCACCTTGGTCTCGTTCAAACTTCACCCTCTAAATCCTGAAGTAGAGCGTGAAGGAACCCCAAGAAATCGACGGCAGACATCTAGTAAAGCTGAATCCAATGATGTCGCTCTCTGACAACGAAATCAGAGCTATGCATGCTGAGATCCAACAAGTGTCAACCACAAAGAAGCTGCTGGCTAGACCTGCTTTGCAAGCCATGCTGGACCTCATCAACCCCACGTTCAGTATCTCGCCGTTGGATTATCTCCGCCAGTATCTTGCTCGTGTCACGGCAGCCGAAGGCTTGGTAAAGGTATTGTACTCTATCTTCATTATTCGAAGCTCTGCCTCTTTCTATTGGAACCTGTTCTAATAACTGAAATATTCTAGATTACTGCGAGTGATACAACCATCCCTCAGATTATCGAAATTTTTGGCCTTAATTTCGATATGCTGTCTATGGATGATCGGTGGACGCTGGCAGAAGACAGTATACTTAATGAGCCTAAAATACTACGTACGTCTGGATGTTATCTCATTTACTAGTGATCAATTGTTAATTAAGCTGGTTTATAGGACGAAACCTGAATGACCTCCGTGACGCCTTTTATGAGGAGCAATCCGAGGCTACTTGCCGTATTGCGATTGATATCATCCTTATCCAATGTCGAAAATATTTACGACTCAAATACAATCCCGCCAAAGCCGAAACCGCTGCTCTTACCACACCGTCGACTCCTCTGAAAGGTGCCCTCAACGTGCCCACTGAAACACCAAAAAAGCCTGCCAAGTTATACCCTGAATCCACCATATCTGTGGAGGTTCCCAATCGATCGGTTCCAAAGAGCAGATTTCTCGTTAGTGGTCGCGCTGATTGGGCAATGGGATACGGCTCAAAGGACGAGGATGGAGCCTTACTTGTTGCCGTGGAGGCAAAACAGAGATCAGTATTCGGTGCCGGAGAGTCGCAACTCATCACCTACCTTGCCATTCTCCGGGAGAACCGCCGTAGAGCAGGCAAAACAAACATCATCACCCAAGGCTTTTATAGTGATGGTACTCGTTTCGGATTTGTCTGCATCAAGGATAGTGGAGCCATTATGCAGTCTCCAACCTGGGATACTAAAGCTGGGGGAGGTTTGAGGATGGTTTTTAGCTTCATTGTTGCTATGCTAGAAACAGCACTGAATAGTACCCCAACCGCCACACCTACAAAGCCCGGTGTGCTGCAGGATAAAGAAATCCACAACTTCGATGATGAGGTCTGGTCAAAGGTCTACGCATTAATGGACGAGAGCCTGGTAGTAGGCGACGATAGCGACGATGACATGAACGATGTGGTTGACTTGTCATGATTATCCCGACCAAGCTACTTCAGTACCAGAAAGGACGGTGTGCCACTTACAGCTCCTGTACCAATACTTTACGGCAATATCTTGTACTAAAGCTTGTAGCTAGAATGGCTCCTGTCTACAAGGGGAATTTTAAAAATCGAAACAGACCCTTTTAGAAGCCTCCTGTAGTACTTTTGATAAATACCTTGAGAGCTAATACTTGACTAGACGCGCGTATAAGCAGTGTAGGCCTAGCCTGAGTTGTATCTGAGCATTGTATGTGCCATTGCCATTGTCTGCTACATGGCCTAAAAACTGGGCCAATGACTTGGGGCTAGAAGGGGGGTTGAACGCCAACCTTAACCCCAAGCACTACCAGCCAAGGGTCAAAAGGTATGCTTGGGGTTTTTAGAGTCACCGTGGTTCAGGGGCGTCGAAAGCTTCCCGTACTTTATTCAAGATCGAGCTTCAACGATTACTTGCGGTCTGAAACCTATACGACATAGAAGCTAGGCAATCATAGCCGAAGTACAAGGAGCTGGAACTGACTGCTTCCCTTGCTGCTCCCTCGCCGCTCCCTCGTGCTCCCTCGTTGCTCTCCCATGCTCCCTCAAGGCTCGCTCGCTGCTCCCCCTTGCTGCCCTGCTGCTCCCTCTAAAGCGGCCCTGCTCGCTTTCTCCGAACCGAAACTGCAATCTCAAATCCTAAGTTCGGGGTGTATATAATATATATATACATACACACACACAACACAACCATCTTCTCCCCATTCGAGACAGCAGTAGGCGTAACAGAAATACTGTTTGCGAGGAGCCGAGGAAAAGCGAGCATGCGAGGAAGGCCGATGAAGGCAGGCGTGGAGTGGAAGAGGAAGAAAAGAGAAAGGCAGGGAGATATGAAAAACTTGGAAAATGGGACATGGGCTCTAGAACTGCGAACGATAAATGGAGGGTTAGAAAATACGCAGAGCTTTCATCTCCCCCCCGACTAATCCGGTCTGTTGTGGAACGGTTACGACCTTCGAGTATTATACTAATAGTAGAGAAGCGGCACCATGCCTAAATTTAGCAGTGACGTGCAATTACTAGTATTCTCATTTATTAATTGCGCAGTACTGGAGTTGTACAATCCGCTTTCTAAACCTGGCTGTACATACTTGTTGTTTGGATCTATATCGTACCTTGATCCCCTTTTTTTCTATAAGAAAGTACGTAGGATCACGAGGGCCTAATTTACATGTTTCCCCTGAAATGGCACTCCCATCGAGCTCAACAGCAGCCTGGCGTCTTTGTCGTTGGTCGCGGAGGTGCAGACCATAATGTCGAGGCCTGGGAGCATTCTGTGGGGGTAGCTGTCATGGAAATCAGCCTCAAAACCCCAGTGCAATGGATCAACAATGAAGAAGGAAAAAGAAAAGAGAAAAGAGAAAAGAGAAAACTCACACATCATAATTCACCTCCACCTCCGGAAACATGCCCACAACCTCCTTCCCAAACCCCCACGCCAGATTCCCACTCCCATCCCCACTGCCCCCACTCACCCCCGAAAAGTCCTTCATCCGCGGCATCACCAGCTCCACCACCTTGCTCAGGAAATGCCACGCGTCCTCGCCCGTCAGCTCGCAGCTCACGGCCATTGCCTTGCCCTTGCGCAGGTTGAACTCGGCAATGGATCGTTTGGCACCGTGCACCTGACACCTCACGTTCGTAATGGCCTGCAGCACCATGCCCGCAACATGCAGGTACGCACTGTTGGTACCAGCGCTGCGAACGAAGGTGTGGACGGTGATCTTCTCCAGCGTGGGCAAGTTGCGAAACGTGATAGGCCGGTTGAGGAGGGCGAGGGTTGCGGCGCCGCGGGGGGGCCGCAGGGGGCGATTTTTATGGTAGGGGGAGGAGTCGTCCCAGGAGCGGAGGCGCGGGGGGGAGGGGCCGGGGAGAGTGCCGGGGGGGTGGTGGGTGTAGTAGAGGGAGAGGAGGTCGGGGGCGAGGGTGGAGTGGTAGGTTTGTTCGAGGCGGGGGATGGAGAAGGGGCCAGGGATAAAGAGGCGGGAGGCGGGATTGGAGGGGCGGGGGGGTTGGTGGGGGTGGAGGGGGCCGCGGTAGTATTTTGGGGGGCGGAATTTGTAGCTGTGAGGAGAGAGTTAGTTGCGCGTGGTGGTATCTTGGTTATAGAGAGGCGGATAGGAAGCTTGTAAAAGTGGAAGCAGGGAGCTTGAAAACGCAAAAGCGCACGTACCGACTAGGAGGTAATTGCGTCTTCCGGCTTCTGCTTCGAGCTACAGGGTTGAACGACTTGACAACTTCCTCTGAAGGTCCTGGTACTTGATGTGACGATGATGGGACGACATCTTCAGAACGTTCTATGGCGCTAACAAAGGTCGAAGCCTTTCGTCGGCCTATGCAATGGCAGCGCGGATTCAGCGGTCTTGAATCTCTACAAAGAAAGGAAGACAGCTTAGAAGGTAGCCTTTGACCGGCCATTGCAAAGTTGTTGGTACCTGCGTGTGCTGTGATACAGTTCGCAAAGGCTTCCCTCAGGACCTCAGACGTGTGAAATGCAGCTAAGCCCCTTTGGGTTAGCTGCCTTGCTCAACCCGAAGGGGCTTAGCTACGGGAACACGTCTAAGGTCCTGACTCCTGAGGCAAGTATTGTTGCGGCGCAGATACGAGTAGATTTGGAGAGCGGAAAGGACTTGGTTGCATGTCATGCGAGGAAACCGCTTACATGAACGTCTCCTGCTTTGACAAACTAAATCTATCTATGTTTGCGTTCTATCAAAGAACGAAAACCTCAAACACGCCATTGCTATGCATGTGGTATCTTCAATGCTCCACCCAAACCATGCTCCAAACACTGGAAAGCCAAGATGTCGTCCATCCGTACTGGAAAGATTCCCATAAAAACACCGCCAACTACATAACCGAGCATTCCCTATCCGGCTTTTCCGCTTTTATTCTTCCCTTTCCTGCATGCTGGTGGGTCCCATAGCTGTTCTTGTTCTTCTCCCTCTTCTCCCTCTTTGATGTTGATTTCTCGACCGCTTTCGTGTTTTCAGGTTCAGTCATCTCGGGAACCTTCGGTACTGGTTCGTCGGCGCCACCCATGTTTGATGGAGGACCCTCCGGTTTCTCTTTGGTCAAGCGACCAGCTAATCGAGAGAGCGAGGTACTTAGTCTTGTTTCCCCCGTCTGACTACTAGGTCTACTTCTTGAACTCGCTTTCGTGGCTTTAGAACCACGGCGCGAACCTAGTAGGGAACCCGGCCCGTTGAGGCCGACGTCTGTCGCAGGAGTAAGCAGATTTGTACTGACAGCGCTGGCGTCTGTAAAAGCAACGCTCTGCCGCCTATTGCTTGTGGAACTCGTTCGCCCCCGTGAGTCATCTAGGGAAACGGCTCCGTCAAAGCTGGGTCTCCCCAAGTCTATAGCTTCCTCATTCGACGCACCACTGTCTCTAATAATTTCTGAATGTCGGCTTTCGGACTCGGTGTAGGAGGGAGGGTGTTCGCCGTCTGCAATATTTCCGGGATCACCCTCAATAGGAGTAACTTGGTAGAAAAGGAGATATGGGGATTCCTTAGCCAGAAATTCTTCAATGTCCACAAAGGTGACTCTATCTTTTGCGAGATCGTCGAGCCGGATCCACTTGTCCTGCTCTTTGATATCTGGGATGTGATCACTTGAGGCAGTAGAACCGGTAGTTTTTCGTGTGTTTGGCCTTTGGCTGCGCACCGAGCTGATGTAGTGTCCTGAGTCTACCGAAACTCCTCGGTGGCATACAATTGACTGTAATGAGAGCTTAAAGTTGCCGAAGACAGGACCATGCTCTGACATCGCGTCATCCTGTATGAAATGAGGAAGGCCAATTTCTAAAGGGATATCGATATGGGTATTGCGCCGTACAGCTCTTCCGTTTGGGAGCATTGAGTACCTTTTAAGGCAGATACCAAGGATGGGCCTTGTCGAGGAGAAGTGGGCCGCAACTTGACTGTCGTTCTTGGGCACGTTGTCGGTATACCATGGAATCAAGCTAAAGAACTGCCATGCGGGCATCATCACTTCTTTTTTTAGAGTGCCTGCTCTTTTTCTCCCTGGTTGGCCACTTTCCTTCTCGAGGGGAGTAGATGAATCTAATAGCTCGCCCTTTTCTGATATATAATGTTCACGGATGATACTTGGCGCTCTGTGCCGGGTTTGACTTGCCGATTTCAGGGGCCCAGCATTTTGTGGTGAAAGAGACACAGGCGTGGAAGGTTGCGAGTCTTCGTACTCTGCAACCTCCACATGCGACGCGCTGCCTTTAGTCAAATCGACTGATGACCGCGGGCGTCCGGAATTCAGGGTCCCCCTTCTCTCAAGATATCTTTTCACCTCTATACGGTTATTGAAGTACGTCTCCAGGCAGTCCTCAAGAGCGATGACAGTCCCATCTTTGGGTTCCTCCGGTATAGCTACCTCTAAAAGGCGTTCGTTGACAAATTTATGATCGTCGCTTACATCCTCTTTTCCAGTGTGAAAGATGTCCATTTTCAGGGTCAGCAAGGGCAATGCGAGTTTCTCAGTGATGAATGAGAAAGCTTCCGAGACATCTTGCTGGCGTACAGCGGCAGCATCCTTCCACCCACAGGCAGAAAGCTGGAGCTGCAATTGCTTAGTCTGAGTCCAGGGTCAGTATGTCAAAATTCCACGACGTGCAGTAAATGGACCTACAATATCTGTGGTGACTAGCCTTCCCACTCTGAGAGTATTCACCCACAACCTCAATAAAGTTGCCAAACGCTTCCTCCGCTCATCTTCGAAGTTGTTGTAAAGCATGGCCTCGAAACTACCAAGTCTGGCAAACATTGCAAACAGCAGCGCGTCCAGATAACATGTAACCCCATCTCTATTGACCGCCCCAAGTAGCTTTATGTTTGGGTCGAATTCCTTAATGATGCCCTGTTCAGATTCCTCGAAAAGTACCAACAAATCGAATGCTTTCTCTGTATCCCCGTTTGCATATGGGGCGTTCAAGGCGTAGGCTATATCCGGCTCTTTGATACTCGTGATACCGACCTTAGCTAGACGTTGAGTAAGAGCTTTGATCTATGTCCGTCAGCGTAGGCCTCTTCCGACGCACAAGCTTAGCTCCATACCTTCTTCTCCTCGTCCTTCTCGGGTACAGTCTTGTCTTCGTCAGGAAATAGGCCATGTAGTAGGCCAGCAGTTTGTTTGGGCTGCAGAAGCAAATCCTCAGACGAGTTAGCAGTTGACGCGTGAACTGTACCCTCCGTCATCTGCGAGTGTGGGGATCTCTTTGGTGCCTGTACGGGGAATGCTAACGACAAGGACGACAGAGACGAAGAAGATGTATGTCTGTAGAACGAGGAGAGAGGCGCGAAAGTACCAGTAGAGGTGGAGAAAGAGGAAGTAGACGAGGAGTCGGACGCCGGCAAAGGTGTAGGTGGTGGTGGAGACATTACTTTTTTCTGATGGTCTCCATAACCGTTCTTATCCCGTCGGCTTAGAAACCTATTAATACTGCTCATCGTGGAGCAATTGAGTATTCACGGGATAGATTGGTAAGAGGGCGACGTTCCGCGGCTGCCTAGCAGCTTGGAAGTCGGAGGATATGATGCCGATGGGGAGGATGGTTGTTGCATGAGTACGGTTACCATAGCTAAAGTTTCAAGTATTCGAGATCTCTGTACGTGCAGTAGCACAACGAGCGTGCTTTGAACACACTCGAGGAGGGCCAGCAGTCCACGAATCCAAAGGCCCCACCAAGACTTCGCTTAGAGTACCAGATGATGGATCTTTCAAGCGCGCAGTATTCTATCGGCCACTAACGACGCGTCAAAGATCTCTAGTAGCATGATAATAAGATACGATCACGCGGTGGTGTCTCGAGGAACGAAACTTAAGGTAGCGGGCTGAAGTCAGACGAGCATTTGAAGTTGCTATGGCCTATGGGTTGGTACGACAGAAGCCTAGGTACGGAATACACAACGATTACTAAGGGTGGATTGCGCATCATTTGAAGCATCTGAATCCGAACGAAAGAGGAATTGTCCGAGGAGCTAAGATGGACTTGCTGCTTGCAAGTTGCAACCGGGCATTCAGTCCCTCCATTTCATTACTCCAAGCCCCTTTCAGTAGGTATGCTACCTGCGCAGTAGTCATAGACTCATAGTACGAAGTAGGCCTCTTGGCCGCGTAGTCTGTGTGCAGGTGAATGACTTCTTCCGGCAAGGCGCGCCGCATCCGGCTAATTGCCTCTCGCCACCCTCCGCTTCCTACGGCCCTTCCCTTGGGTTTTGGCTGCTATTATAACATTTAGATGTTTTCTCTCTATTAGATTCATTTCGCACAACCGACTGAGCATATTCTCGCTAAAGGTCTCGCCTCAGAACCTCCGCCGTGCGGGGCTAAGCCCCTTCGGGTTAGCTCTGCTTACTTCGTGAGCTCAGTGCACTGTGCAGCACACACACAAACAATCCGTGTGTACACTACGACACGAGATGGAGGATGATACCGTATTGATCAGTCTAACTTTTTCAGCGTCTTCCGCACAATCGTTCAAATAGCCTTCATTTGCTAGGCTCTTTGCCGCGGTATTCTCTATCACGCATCATGGCATTATGCGACTCTTCCTTTGTAAGACGAGGTTATGACCACCCTCACTGCTGTCACCCAACGCTCCTCCTTAGATGCTTAAGAAAAGTGTGGACAGCGTGCGATTGTGGTTGGGCGTAGCATTTGGGTCGGATCCTTTCGATGCACCTTCCGGTTTCGTATACTCTCTACTCGTACGTGTGGTTACTCCATTTTCAGACTGTCATCTGTCTACCCACGCACAGCATTATGCTTTGCGCCGGCTCTATTGCCTGACTTGATACGCTTGAGCTGGTGGTTCTCGGCAGAGCAGGGCTCTAAGCCACTGAATCCGATCGTGGATGATACCTGGTCTTACTGTAGCATTCATCCTCTGCTGCGGGGCTGTATATATCCATAAGCTGCCACATTTATATTTATGAACATGTTTTTCCCATGATGTTCCCTTTCTGTTGAACAAACTGCTGCTCAATCGACCAGCTCCTGAAAAGGTCATGGGGCATTTCAATTCATTGAAGGTGTCAACGGCACTATTACTGGCAGCATTGACCACAACAAATGCCCAGAAGACACCATATGAGTATGTTGATCCGCTTATTGGCACTGTCAATGGAGGCCATGTCTTCCCTGGAGCTACATTGCCCTTTGGGATGGCGAAAGCGGTTGCAGATGTCAACGGGGAGGATCAAGGTGGCTTTGCTTCAGACAACTCTGGTATTACAGGTGAGCGTGTCATCCTATCGTTGTTTCGCTGCTAACGAAGAGACAAATTAGGCTTTAGTCATATGCATGACAGTGGTACTGGAGGGGCAAGTATTCTCTTGTCTCCTACTATCCAGTTGTGAAGCCGCATCCTTTCCCATAATCGGTACCTTAGCGATGGCATCCGGTGGACCTCTGCAAGCTCTAGACATCGTGTGCACATCATCGTATCATCTATGTTCCCAGTTAGGCTGTCGACTATGTCATCTATTGAGCTTTTCAACTCCCTATCTTATTTCTATGGGTTTTCCAGTTATCCATCCTACCACTTAGCTCGTTGGCAATGGCGTTTGACAAACTCTCAAATGCTTTATGTTATTTCTGCAACTGTTGAAGTTGTCGTTCTATTACACAACTAACCCATGCTCAGTCACCTTCACTTGGTAATTTTCCATTGTTTCCGCAGGCTGGATGCCCGAACGACGATCTGAACCAGTGCAAATTCTCGAAGACGGCTCGAGCAACGCCGCGGATGCCCAATACCACGGATGCACGTCCTGGCTTCTTTGCTATAACGTTGAATAATTCCATCCACTCAGAGATGACTGTGTCGAATCACACAGCTCTCTACCGTTTCACTTTCCCCAAACCACAAGCCGCAGGTTCTAATTCCACCAATAGCCCTCTTATCATCGTTGATTTGACAGATCTTCCAAACTCTCGCCAACAGGGAACAGCATCTGTAGATCCTAAAACTGGTCGGCTCACAGGAAATGGTAAGTATCACGGGGCTCGCTACTAAGAGAGTAAGTTGATCAGGTTGTAGGTACTTTCCAGCCCAGTTTCGGAGAGGGACAGTACAGCCTTTTCTTCTGCGCCGACTTCATTGGTGCATCGATCCGTGATACCGGAACTTGGACCAACGAACAAGCCAGGAGCCAGCCCAAGAGCGTGTCAGTAGGTACAAGTCCGCCCGCAGGAGCATATACTCGATTCAACGCTCCTACAAGCAACAATCAAATCCTTGCACGTGTGGGTGTCAGCTTTATCGGTGTTGATCAGGCGTGTTCGAATGCTCAGAAAGAGGTAATTGTCTCTGCGACTGAACTCATATGGCCACATATTGACCGCTCTTGAATTCAGATTCCCACGTTTAACTTCAATAGTACACTGAAGTCTGCTCAGAGTGCTTGGCAAAGGAAGCTGGGAGTCATCTCAATCAATGCTAAAGGCGTTAGTGATGAGCTGCAAACGGTGTTTTGGAGTGGTGTCTACCGCGCGAACATAAGTCCTCAGGACTATACAGGGGAAAATCCATTGTGGAAAAACAGCGAACCATACTACGACTCGTACTACTGGTATGCTCACTGCAGTATTTGAACTTGTAACTTCCGGCTGATGAACACAGCATCTGGGATTCGTTCCGCAGCATTCACCCCTTTATCACGCTTACAGATCCTGTCTCCCAGAGTTTGATGGTACGAAGTCTCATCGATATTTACCGACATGAAGGCAAGTTACCCGACTGTAGGATGTCTCTTTGCAAAGGCTTCACCCAAGGCGGATCGAACGCCGATGTGGTACTTGTTGATAGCTATCTAAAAGGCATCAATCAAGGCGTGGATTGGAACACCGGGTATGAAGCGATCGTCTCCGATGCGGAAATTGAACCTCCGAACTGGGACATTGAAGGTCGTGGTGGCCTTGCCAGTTGGAAGAATTTGCACTACATCCCAATCGCCGATGTTGACAATCTCGGTTTTGGAACCCACACCAGAAGTATTTCTCGCACTGTTGAGTATGCCTATGACGACTTTTGCATCGCGGAAATGGCGCAACGTTTGAACAAAACGGCAGACTACCAAAAATATACCGGTCGCTCGGAAAACTGGCGCAACGTCTTCAAAACCGACCAGAAATCTTCGATCAACGGTATTGATACAGGATTTACCGGATTTCTTCAACCTAAGTATCCCAACGGTACCTGGGCTTCTCAAGATCCAATTCTCTGTTCGCCGCTCTTGGACTTCACCGGCTGCTACCTCAACCCCCAAGGTCATGAAACCTACGAGGGCAGCTGTTGGTTATATACATTCTTCGTTCCCGGCGATATGGCGTCCTTGATTACAATCCTAGGGGGACCGCAGAAGTTCATCGATCGCCTCGAATATTTGCACGACTCGGGCTTACTCTACATTGGTGACGAACAAGGATTCCTGCCGGTCTACCAATATCACTACGGCGGGCGGCCTGCTTTGTCTGCTAAGCGCGCCCACTTTTACATCCCTTCGCAGTTTAATGATACCTTGGTTGGTATAGCGGGAAATGATGACAGCGGTGGTAAGAATCTTCTCATACTCAATGTCTCCTATCTGGATTTTAAGTGTAAATCCACTTAATATGAGAGAAATACTAATCACCAAATCAACCCAGCTATGGGCTCCTTCGTCGCCCTCGCAATGATTGGTCTCTTCCCTAACGCCGGCCAAGACGTCTACCTCATTACCCCACCCTTCTTCCCCGAAGTCAGCATCAAAAACGGGCAAACAGGCAAAACCGCCACCATCCGCAACGAAAACTTTGATCCGGCGTACAAGAATATCTATATCCAGAGCGCGACGCTGAATGGAGAAATTTATACGAAGAATTGGATCGATCATGGGTTTTTCTTGAATGGAGGCGTGCTGACGTTGGTGCTGGGGGCGGAGGAGAGTAGGTGGGGAACGGGGACGGCGGATTTGCCGCCAAGTTTGAGTACGATGGGAGGGTAGTTTGGGAGGGAGTATAAGTAGTTTGCTATCATGATTGATAGCTGTCGTCAAAAATATTTCAGTACTATGAACCCCCTTACTTGGCAGCACTTCGACCGTCTGTATACCACGATAATCAACGGTCTTTGCCAGCTATAGTCCTTTTTCCATCCTAACCAAATGAAAAGCCTTAACAACCAGTAAAATCCCAGCTACAACATCTCTCTCAACACCATCCGTTCCCTTTTAAAAAAAAAGACGTGCAGAGACTAAAGTGTTTTGGGAATCTTTTAGCTCACTGACCTCGATGGTTTTTTTCCCCCGAGGTTTAGAGTGTGTAGGGTGGGTGTTGTGTGTGATATCTCTGGAGAAGGGTGTTTGGATGAGATGAGAGAAGGGAGGGTTGAATGGACGAATGGGGATGGGGTGGTTTCGCACTCGCAGATCTTTTAGAGTACTTGGGATAACAGTCCCAAACTTCCCCTTCTGACTTCCTCCTTCCTCCTCCCCCACCCCCTCTCCCTTTAAGTTCCCCGAGTCCCTGTGTGAAAAGCCTCATGCCAGATTCAATATCCCCAGGAAACGCATTAGTGCATGAGACTGATCTTTCAAGTTTTTTTTGGTAAGTGGGAATAGTTGTTGCTGAGGGATGGAAGGAGGGAGGGGAAGAGGTACATAGGTAGGGGTGGCTTCAAGTGAGGGAGATGATTGGATATATATCTTGACAGAAGTAACGGACGGGTGCAGCCACAAACGTTCGTCACTCTTCTTCCTTTTCTTTTCTGCAACTCGCCTCATATCTTAGTGATAGCCCAACTGATCCCCACCAATTAAACCCTCAAAACAAAAGCATCTAATGCATCCATCGTTATCATATGCGGTTCATATGGTAGCTAGGTAGTCTCAATCTAGGTCTAAATCCCCAAGCCTCAAGACAATTCACTTCCCCCACTCCATGAAGAAGCAGCCGCTCGAAACGCCCAGTCAAGAACAATCTTCAGTCGTCCTCCAAACACCAATGCAAGAAGAACCGCTGAGTTTCCTCCGATCCCTAAAATTTTACATCATAGAAAGCATAACCAGCACTACCACAACCTTCTCACGTACGTTCCCAATCATTCATCAGTCAATCATCATCGCTTACCGCCCCACTTCCACCCCCGTTCGCATACCCATCCCTCCCGCCATTAAACGTCAATTTTAGCTTCTGCTGCTGCCCATATCCTACCCCAGAAGAAGCCATCGGGGTACCTACGCTGCTCACAGCGGCTGTGGAGCGTCCATCTACAGGTGTGGAGTTGGGGTCTTCAAAGTCCTGGAGGTCGGGGTGGGATTCAGTTTCATCTTTGAGTTTGGAGATACAGGCGGCCTATGGAAATTCGTTAATATTGGAGGCGGTCTGGGGTTATGTAGAAGATTAAACAAGAAAATACATACCTCAATATCATTTGCATCTTGGAACAGCAGGCTGCCGTCTTCGTTGTAGGTACGAGCGTTATTGCAGAGCAAGCGGACGTCATCTCTGAACTCTTTGAGGCTTTGGTACTCCTCTTTGTTGATCTTTTTCTTGATGTGGTCCATTGAGACGGGATTAGTGATGATGATGTAGTAGTCCGGATATTGTGCTCTGGGGACAAGCTTGATGAAAGGATCGATAATGCCTCTAGTTGGAGGCCCGTCCTCGTCATCGGAAGAATCACCTGGGATTTCTGCCTCGAGATCCATAAGATGCTGGTAGACATGGTTCAGAATCTTTTGTAGGAGGTTGCGTTCGCTGTTGCTCAGACTATCGACCTTCTTCGATTGCCGCCCGCCACGACTCCGCTTCGATGCTGGTATATCGTCAACCTCATCTTCTGCTTTCCGCTTGGCGCCATTGAATTTGCGTCCTCGTTTCCTTGGCGTTGGCTCCTCAGTGGTTTCTCTTGACGGCTCTGGCGAGCTGTCCATGCCAGATGCCTTTCCGGCTCTCTTAGCTTTGTTGATGTTGCGTTTATCGATTTTCGCCATCTTTCGCGCTGCAGCAGCCTCGATAGTGTCTTCATCGTCGTCTACTGCCATCAACCATTGCTCTTCAGTGAGTCCATCATCATACTTGACACGAGTTCTTTCTCTTGCTCCACGGCCGGCGATCTCCTCGATTTCTTCGGTCACAGGGTTATCCTCCTGCAAGTAGATGTCAGGAAGCTCGTTCTCAGCCATTAGCCGAGGGAGTTTCTTGTCGGGTCCGTAATCAGGGTCTTTTGCTCGTTCAGCGTCCATTTGCTGGAAAAGTGTCAACTCATCATTCGATCTAGCCATAATCTCATTCAGCCAATCATCGTCCATTTCCTCCTGTTCATGAAGCTGCTCGACAGCTTCAGCGCTGTCGAGCAAAGTCCGCAGTAGTGCATCTCGCTCCTCGTTTGTGGACTTGTTGTCAAACTTTCCAGCCTGAATAACTTTGCCATCCATATCCAGCTTGTAGTTAGCTCGCTCGAGAATTTTTTCTTCGACAGAATTCGAGCTGATCAATCGCAGGATACGAACTTCGTTCTTCTGGCCAATTCGATGAGCACGATCCTGAGCCTGCAAATCTTGATGAGGATTCCAATCAGAGTCATAAATGATGACAGTATCGGCCGTCTGAAGATTCAGACCGAGGCCTCCAGCACGAGTTGACAACAAGAAACAAAAGTAAGGTGAGTTTGGAGCGTTGAACAGACGCAGCAATTCCGACCGATCGTCAGACTTGGTGGACCCGTCAAGGCGGAGGTATTGCAGGCCGCGCAGTCGCAGAAAATCCTCCATGATGTTCATTATCTGAGTCATCTGAAAGAACATTAAGACGCGATGACCCGACTTGAACAATTTCGGTAATATGCGATCAAGAAGCTCGAACTTGCCCGCGGTACGCCACAGCAGATCATTGGTGCTTTTGTCGGGATTCATCTGCTCTTCAACCTGTTCGAAGACAAACGGATGATTGCAAAGCTTGCGCAATTGCATGAGCATGTTACTCAGACCACGCATGCCGGTCTTTCCACCTTTTCCATCACTAACTGACATCTTGTTGTACGTAACCAACTGCTTGTAGAGCTTAGCCTGTAATGCCGAGAATCTGCACTTGATAACCCGTTCTTGCTTATCTGGTAGATCTTTCTCCACATCTTTCTTAAGACGACGTAGCAAGAATGGTCGAAGGACCTTATGCAACCGACGAATGACTAGAAGCTGCTCCTCTTCCGTAAGCTCCATCTTGTCTTGACCCCCGGTGTTTGCAAAAGGTGTGTTGAACCATTCGTCAAACGATTTTACGGATTTGAAGATTGCAGGTAGAACAAAGTTCAAGAGAGCCCACAATTCTGGTAAGTTGTTTTGCAACGGGGTCCCAGTCAAGATTAGGCGGAAGCGCGTGTGATAGTACTGAGTTAGAGTAAGGGTCAGCTTCGATTGGGCGTTCTTCATGCGATGACCCTCATCGACTATCATGTGGACCCATTTGATCTTACTTAGGACCGGACGATCTCTGATGATGTACTCGTAGGTTGTCAGGAGAACTTGGAAGTTGCCCCAACGAATCTGTTGCTGTTGTTGTTTACGCGCGTTTGGCGCACCTTTATAAACGACCCTCGACACCTGTGGCGCCCACTTTTCAAACTCGAGGTTCCAATTCGTGAGTGTGCTGAGAGGGACGATGACAAGAAAGGGCCCGTTCTGCTTCTTCTTCTCGATGAGGTAGGCGATCAGACTGATCGTCTGGATCGTCTTCCCCAGGCCCATCTCATCTGCAAGAATACCGTTGAGATTATTATTGTAGAGTGATATCATCCATTGTAAACCTTTGATCTGATACTCTTTCAATGTCCCGCCTACGAGAAGGTTTGGTTGCACCTTGACCTCTTCCTTGACACGATGAGCAACCTCGTAGTAATCTATCTTGGGACCGCCCTCTACTTCGTCCTCACTCTCACTTGTGTCATCTGCAGGGGGTGGGTTCTCATCGCCATAATGCTCTGCTGCAGTTCGCTGTTGCTGCTTCACGGATGCCGAAAGCTGACCTAAGAAACCATCTGTCTGCTTGAGCAAATGCGATATTCGTGAGTCTTTGGCCTGCCCAAGGAGCTTCAAGTAGGTCTCTTCGTCGTTGGCCTTCAATGCTTGGAGACGCTGCTTCGCTGTTCTTTCAACGCGTTTCTGCTCCTCCCGCTCTATGTTCTGGTGATGTTGTAGCATCATCCGACCAAGCTTCTGAACCCTTTGCTTTTGCGTAACCGCATTTTGCTGTATCTCCAAACCATGCTTCGTGATAGAATTGATATGCTCGCGTTGCTTTGCTTCCTCCTTTTTGTTCCTCGCATCCCTCTGCTCTTTCTCCAGCTTTTCGGTAATGCGAGCCTCACGGAATGATTGTTTCTTCATTCGTCGGTACATGGAGCGATTGGCTGTTTGGGCAAGATTGTCGTAGTATATCATGTCTCTGCTGATTTGATGACGAAGTTGCCGTTGTTTGGGTAGCAAGGAAATCATTTTGAGCTCAATCTGGGCTTTTAGTTTCAGCGTTTCGTCGGGTCTGGGTGTCTCGCTTTTGGTTACGTCCCACGAATCAACATTTGCTGTCAGGTCCATCAACTCAAATTTCCGATACATAATACGATTATACGCTATTCGTTCTCTTTCTTCCCGAACACGGTCCACATCCACACCGGAGGGCATGATACTCGGAATCATCAATCTCCGTGCTCTATGAGTATGGTCCGCATAGCTGATAGAAGAGCTCATTCCATCGTACGGCGACTTGAAGGCGTTGTAGTAGTGCCGCACAAAGGGCGACTTTGCTGTATTATGATGAGTCGGTTGGACGGCCGGAGCGGGAGATGCTTCTTCCAGAACCTGCTCGGCAGTAGCTATTGCTTGTTCCGTCGTAATGGGTTGCTTGCTTTGTTGTGACGGGAACAGCTGTTGTTGTACCGTCGGAGGAATTGCCAAGTTCTTTGATAACAGCTTGAACGCTAAGATCTGGTTGCGGAGGGTTGCCATCTGTTCCTGGGTGAAACTATTGGGTGGAGGGCGTTGCTGTTCTTGTGATGAGGCAGGTGCCATTCCAGCGATGGCTGTTGACTGAGGTTCAGAAGAGGTAGGGAGAGAAGTTGAAGGGGCTGTCGATGAAAGGGCACCCGTGATGTTAGGATTAGATGCTTGGCCTAAGGATTCATTATTAGAGATTAGTACTCGATATATTGGTAAGAGACTATACCATTGACGCCATTTGTAGTGCCCGGCGCATTTGCGACATTCTGTTGCTGTTGGCGTTGTTGTGCCTGGTGTTGTGTTTGTTGTTGCTGATAGACTTGCCGTTGCTTTGCGTAGGCTTTCTGTTGTTGAACAGCCGAGAGGATATTGTAGGCTTTAAGGTATTCCGGGTCGTCTTGGCGGACTCCACTATCTTTCATCTGCTTAAATTTCTGGACGATATTAGCGAGGGTGAATGTGTGGTGTATTTACGTTGCGGGTGGAGTGAATGTGATTCAGGTTCGGGGTTGCAAGACTTACTTGATAAATCTCCTGTAGTTGTGGATGCGTAAGGCCTGGCGGTATGATGCCAGGGCCCTGAGGGAAAGTGGGAGCATTCTGTACAGTTGCCATAGTGTTATCCACCGAAGTCAGAGTGGCAGCAGTCACCCTAGTCGAGAGCTGCCGCGCTCATCGGGATTATGAGACGCGGCGCAAGCGAGCTGCAATGAATGTCGATAATGACAGGCGCTGAGTAGAGCAATGAAGGCTGAGTGGAAGCGGGGGCGGCAAAGTCGCCTGATAGACCCTACAGCTTACGCAACGCGTCCCGGACGACGTGTTGAAGATTTTGAGGAGGGTGAGGCAGGTTACTAATGGTGGGGCGCTGGCCAAAAGTCGCTTTCTTCGATGAACGGGGCGATGCGGTGTCGTTGGTGAGAGCCTAAGGGATGTCCATTTAGGTTTTCTGCTAGGGGCCCGGTTGGTCTCGGCTAGTGATAAGTTACGCCAGATCTGGCTAGATCTATGGTGACCAGAATAGACTGTATCGTAACGTACTGCTCAATAATGGGAAGATCTCTAGATTAATGTATGCCCTCCTGCATGTTTCTCATACCTAGCCATAAATAAGGTATTCAGTAACTCAAGCTTTGGTCTTTTGGGCTTTTGGGCAAAGCATCTGTGACACGCTTCTGCTGCCGAGCGCCATCAAAGCTTACTGGCCCAACCTGCCAACACCAAATGGTACAATACGAGCCGGCTGGTACCATTGTGTGATACTCTCATGATGCTGCCAAACGCCAGAGTAGCCACCAAGTCAGTAAGACCATCGCGTCTTCCGATGTGGCAAGATAGAACACGGCCCAAGTACAAATACACAGTCAACCTAGGCTCTCAGGCACCCCACCTTCCATTATCAATCCCAGCTGCAAGATATCTAGTCTGACTTCAAGTCATCGAAGTACGCTTTCAAGTAATGGCAGCAGAGCAACAACTCAAGTATATGACATATTGGTGGTACTGAGAGCACTCCTCTTCATTGGCGGTGGCGGCGGTGGCTTCTTTGCCCGGGACGGCGGAGGAGGTGGTGCTTGCTTTTTACCAACAGCAGCAGGTGCATTCAGTGTCGAGTAGCTTGCGGATCTCGATGGTCCACTGCCGTGTGACGTGGCTGGAGACGCCGACCTCTGTGATCTCTCTTCGTAAGACCTATCAGGGCTGCTGGTGAAAGTTGAGTCGTCTGATGGGTCGCTAAAGAGATCATTGCCGGTGTTGATCCGGGTTATCGAACGCAGTTGTGATCGTTGTGTACGAACAGTAAAATTGTCACTAGGAACTCTAGACATTCTTGTCGCCGATACTGGAGAACAGTCACGGTGAATCTGAGTGGGACCTTCGAAAGTCATGGATCTATTGACGGTTGGTCGCCCTGAGTTGAACTCATAGCCTTGCAGCTCCTTACGAGGCGATTCCGGTAGGTTGTACGCCGACGTAGCACGGTTCGAGCGGATGGAAGGACGGGCCTCTAGCGCTGGAGGCTCATCCTCCACTTGGTACGAGCGATCTGCATAGGAGTGTGCAGTATTCGAGCGCGAACGCGGGTTTCTGCGGTTGTCCCGACCGTTGGGGTCGTTTTGCCTAGGGGCTAGATTAGATTAAAGCCATAGATATTTGAAGTGCTAATAGTCACCCTGCAGGCCAGTCTCGTTTCAACTGTAGAAGGACATCACGACAACGGTCATAATAGTTCAGTTCTGCGTCTAGAAACTCTCCCAGATCATTGACACTGTCAACTTCTGCCTCCTTGATCTGTGATGACTATTAGCATCCACAGCAGCTGGATAGACTGCTGGCACTGACGTCCTGCATCCGGCGGTACACATCCTCACTGCTTTCTTCATATTTGGCCTTCTGTGCGCGTAACTCTTCTTCAACCTTGAAGTCTTCTTTCTTTGCTTTTTGCATTTTTGCAAGGGAGGCGTCATAGGCTAGACGGCGGTTCTCTAGTTTCTTTCGTGCAGCCTAACTTAACTGTTAGGGCTTGGCGTTACCCAGGAAAAGGCAGACTTACTTGGTACTCCTTCATCTGTGCAAGTGATCTTTCTAGCGACTCAAGCCAGCTTGTGGTCGCATTCGCAACATAAGATTCCTGAACCCGTCCAATTCGTTCATTTGTCCTACCCATGCCTAGCTCAACAACGTCAGTCCCAATCTGCAAGGCATCCATTGTCAGACATACTAATAAGACACTGGCCGAACTCAGAGTCATTCTCAAAGTCTTCGCCGTGGTTGAGCATAGTGGAACCCAAATATGTCACCGGCAATATCTTCTCTTTATCGTCACCTTCGTTTCGTTTCGACAAGGTCTTGACATAGGCTGTCATGGACTTCTGGAGCTTCTCCATGCCTGAAATAGACTGGTGTTAGTTGAATTACACAGTGCTACTTGCTGACGTGGTGCTACCTTCATGCCTAAGGGTCATCTCCACCTCCAAGGACTTGAAGTCGTCGGAGACGCTCGTCTTGGCCTCTTGTCCCATCCTCTCGCCTGCCCATTGCTTGAACCGACCAAGCTTCTTGTTGACGTTCATGATGCCTTATTCGGATCTGTGTTAAAATATTGGTGGAACGAGAGGTCTTATTCCAGTCGATTGTTGAAGGGTCACTGAGAAGTGTTCTCAAATTCTCAATTGATCTTGAAGATCTGGAATAATGCACGAAACCGATAGTAAAGAATGCCTAAAGAGAATGTGGACAGTTCTCAAAAGAAACGAGCGTGAATGACTTGGAATGACGATCCAATTGATAGGTTGCGGCCAATTGGGGAAAGTAGGTAAGGTATCTATTATTTGCGGGGCTTAGCGCCCCCCAATGGGCTACGCGGGTGGACATCGGAAGCCCCTTGGGCAATGACGACGGGTGTGCCAGGTATAGCAAGCATCACAATCAAGTTCATTCGTCTTCAGTTGAAGCATCAAGAATACGACGATCGGTCTTGGTTGGCGCATGTTGTTACAATGAAAGTTCCCATGCTGCGCGTGTTTTCTATCTGTATCACATTGCCCTGGTGCCTGAAAGTCTGGATCATGGATCGCTCTAGTGAGGCTCAGTTGTTTCCGAATACCGTGTGCAGGATCATTAGTGTCTACACGTACACAAAAACGATCGGATGTGCAGTGACCGTTCACGATACACCTGAATCTTCGTCTCAAGACCTGAATTGCTTGACCACTTCAGCCCATAAGGTGTGATCGATATCTGATCCTTCGGCAGGTCATTTGATGGCATTTGTAATTCAATAGGTGCACCAGCCACTGCAATCGCGGACACACAGCGGAATAGAGAAAGGGGAATAGATTTTCGAGCAAGCTACACAACCCCTCAAGCCAGCTCCATAACAAAGACATGCTATGTTTCCGTATGAAAACTCTACATGACACCTAGTCCTTCGTTTTCTGTGTACCGCGGAGCAGACCAGTTCTCCGGGCAGCAATAAGACCTGCCTTTTGACCTTGTGCTGCGTAACGAGAGATAGTCGAAGCTTTACCGATATGTTGGTGGTTACCACCACCGTGGGGCTAGTGATGAAAGTCAGTCATACGCACTAAAACAGGGAAGGGGAAAGTATCTTACATGATCAACGGGGTTCATCGCAACACCACGGGTCTTGGGCCACGAGTTGCGCTTGACAGCAAACTTATGCTTCGCACGAGATGCCTCTGTACATGTCGTTAGCCTCTAGCAGTCTCAAGACATTGTCTTTAGGGTACACGTACTTAGCAATGGCTTGTCTGTACGTCCACCTCCAGCAACAATTCCAATCATTCCCCTAGCAGTACTCCTGATGACCTTCTTCGCGCCACTCGGTAGCTTCACCCTAGTCTTGCCTTCATCTGGGTTGTGGCCAATGACCGTGACGTAGTTCCCTGACGTCCTTCCCAATACTCCACGATCTCCAGCTTTCTCCTCCACATTGGTCACCACAGTACCTTCAGGCACCACCCCCAACGGTAAAACATTGCCAACGGTGAGTGTTGCGTTCTTGCCAGCGTAGATGAATTGACCAGTGTACATGCCCTCATTGGCGATGAAAGTCTCTGTACGCAGCTTGAAGCGGTATGGATCCCGGAAAACTATCTTTGCCAATGGTGCACCTCGTCCTGGGTCGTGGATAATGTCTTTAACAACGCCGCGAATGTAGCCATGTCTCTCCGCGAAGTCGAGTGTTCTGAATTGCGCAGGCGCTTTGTTCAAACGAGTATGTGCCGCTGGAACACGACATTAGTACATTACGCTGGGGTCTTATTCTACGGACTTGGTGCTTGAAACGTACTGAAAATAGATCCACGACCCTTCCTCTGGTTGCGAATCACCCTACCCATCGTGGTCTATCGAAAAGATTGTGTTAGTGAAGGTGCATCTATAACGATATACACAGATTTCAGTACTGGGGGTTGGCTTACCAGATTAACAAGGCTTGGGGGTATTATGTTTTGCAAGTTCGTGGGTTGAGGGTTTAGCACGTTCGCTTAGCGAAATTAGCATGACGCTAAAAATGAGCCGCATCTCACCAGCTCCATCATCACTCCATGTCGCGACAAGCATTCAAACTTCGACTACTACCTCCAGCGAGTAACATCAGTACTAAAATATGGATACTATGATTTGTCTAGAAGGGCATTGCTGTTCACGCATTCTTCATCAACAACGTGGCCTTTGTAAGCAAGGTGAGTTCGTATGAGTGATTATTTGCTTAGATTGCTCTCTGAAACATCCAGTCTGAGGTGTTCTAAGCATAGTGTGTTGCGAAAGGTTCAAACTTGCAATGCGCTCATCTCATTAGGTATATCTCGAGTATCTTTAGCGTGCTTTGCAATCCGAAATTATTGTGAAACAGCAGACGCGATGAATGATAAAATGGTTGATTACCGCGTTCCAGTTTCGAGTATATTGACTAGAAGTATCCTTTTCAAATACGCCCTTCATCTTATGTTGCTTGCGTTTGTTTCGAACGAGCTTGGTCCGATTGACCAGAGATTGGAATTAGGTTGCTGTTGAATTTCACAATTCAACGCCTAAGAGCATGCTTGATGTTTTTCGACCGAAGCCACAGTTTACTCTCCATCTTGTTTTACTAACCAGAATATGTACACACGCCCGTTATGATATTCCATCATTGCCAATGCCAAAGAGACTGTGGGCCCACAGGAACCGGAGGGGTAAATACATCTTTTGCAGCTATATGGTACACTGAAGACGTTACGCCACAAAAGCCATCAAAAAATGATGAGTTATCCGAGTTGGCATCACAGGCTGAGAATGGTTCAAACCCCATTTTCCGGTCATGTTGCCGAGTGGCAGCTAGTAAGATCCAGTCAACACGATCCGTCGCAAGAATATCAAACCTGGAGAAAAGAGGACGCTACCATCCACAGCCGAACACGAATGGCATCATAAAATATTCAACCCTAAGACGAGGAGGATTTTGCGTTCCCAGCACCCCGAGATGGTCAATCATACTTGTTAGTGGGCTTCTGGATGATTGCTAGGTTGTTATTCTTGGACCTTTGCTCGCAACCGACCGGTACAAAGATTCTCGACGAGTACATCTTCACGGAGCTTGTTCGAGGACGGTGACTCTCCATCTCACAGGTCCGAAATCGCGCCCAGAATTGTTTTTCCATTTCACAAGGGTGCTGAGAAGCATGGACTGTTGGCAATCTGGTGTGAAGAGTGAGCATCTAGGATAGCTATTTCACTCTAAAAAGGACAAGGTCCTGCGCTTGACGCGGCGCCCGTAGCACTCGTAGTTTCGACGCTGCTAGTCTCGCTCTCTTCCGAAATCTCAACTTCCGCAGCCAATATCAAACCTCTGCAACCTTCCTTATGTGACATGTCTTCTTCGGATCTCTCCCCACTCTCATCCGCACTCTCCTCAGATAACGAAACCGCATCAGAGCCAATACATGTAGGAAACCTTGCGCGATACTTTAAAGGTGCATCCAGCGCCGCAAAACAGGCCTCCCCCCCAGCCAAAAGAAAACGGCCCCCTTCACCACCACACGAGTATGTTCTGGCCGATAATCCAGACATCGCCGTAAGTTAGCAAGTTTTCAACGACTTGCGCGACCCGAATCGCCCGTTAAACCCTCAAGAATCGCGTCGCTAACGTATCGTACGCGCAGTTCATTTGCATATTTCGCTCGCGATTCAGTGACGCTTTTCCAAAATCATTACCCCATCTAGGACCACAGGATATAGAACACGGCGTAGTGGAACCAGTCCCTGGAGAACAAATCGAAAGACTACTGTGTGCCCAACTCGGCCTTGTCCTGAATCGGAAGAAAGAAGTTGAGTAGGTGATCTAGCTGCTCGTCTCTACGTGCTCCTGTTTTATTATCGGGGTTGCTCTGGTTAATGGTAGTCATAAGTTATAAGCTGACCTCTTATCAGAAGAGGACACTTCCAGCGGGCGCTCGAAGAAGCTATCCAGACCCATGCTAACCAGTGGCCGCTGGCATGGAATGGCAAGAATCCTTTACATGGGGGCGGAAGCTGGCTCAAGATGGACCCGACAGAGCGCGTATGTTTTCAGAGGCTATGTTGATTTTCTATCCAGGTACTGATCAAGGTGAACCTAGCTTACCCTCCTAAAAGCACTTATCATATGGAGCCTTGGATCCTCGGAAGCTGTCCAAGCTACTATCAAGGAATCATATAAGCAACAACGTCATGATGATGACCTAAACCAGCCTCTTTCGGTACAACCATGGGGCCGCGATGGTGAAAAGCGCAGGTTCTGGCTCATCGAGGGTCAAGACGACACACACTTTAGACTATATCGGGAGAGCAACCCAGCTTTGAAACACAATACATGGCGAAGCGTTGCGGGAACAATTGATGAACTCAAAGAGGTCGCCGATCGTCTTGGTGAGGATGGTACACAGGCTTCCCGGCGACTACGCGACCGCATAATGCTGGCGATTCCGCGGTTCGAGGCATCTGAAGAGGTTTACCGTCCCCAACATAACAGCATTGCATCACTAAGATCTCAAACTAACTCTATGCGCAGAAACGGAAACGCAGAGACTACCGTAATGCTCGTAAATCCCAGTTTACCCGTCCAGAACCAGGGTTTTCCCTTTACGAAGGCCGCACCCGTGGGAAGCGGATCCGATATACTTATTCCGATGAAGAGGATGGGACCTCTGATGCTCCGTCGACAAGACGCTCACACCGGCAGTCAGGCCTAACAACGCCAGCCGAACCCGCTGGACCTACCTTTACTGCCAGTGGTCGGCAAGTCAGATCTAGAGTTGGAGGAGCATATGGAGAGACAATGCATAGTGGGCAGCACGATGATAAGGAACAGCCTGCAACTGGTGGTATGGACGGTACTGGAGCGACCGAAGAACAACCGATATCTACAGCCCGGCCTCGAAGGTCAGCATATAAGAATGGGATTAGCCAGAAGTCTCGAGGACGGCAACATATTGAAGGCTACAATTCCGTGGACGACATGGAAGGTGAGAGTGATGCTACTTCGAGCGGTGGGGAATGGGAGGGTGGTGACGACGACGTTGACGACAACATCGTCGACGGCGAAGATGATGCGGATGTTGACATGAGCGACGATGATGCCAGTATCGCGGAGGACGAAGAGGATGGGGAGGGATACGGTCGTAGACGTAGCCTCGTGGTGTCTTTAAGATACCAAAAAATCCACGCGCCCTCCGTCGACAGTGCCATTCATACTGGAGAAGGGCCACCAGATGACATCAGCGCCGCAAAACCGGCTTCGCTTCTTGGACATGATGCTTACGAGTCCAAATCCTACGCTGCCGTGCGTACCGGAAGTCCTGCGCCTCCAATCACCAATATACACGCAGCTGTTACAGAAACCTCTGCGAATTCCCTTCCCCAGACGGGTCCTATTTTGAACGGAAATTCCCTGGACCACAAAACATTTGCCCAGCCTAATCAAGACAACCCTCCAACCATATCGTGACGGATGAGCCATCTCGAGAACTCACTTCTTCAGCCCGCTTCGGGGATTTTGTCATATATCTACAATTGCTAGGAGAATCCATGACAAGCTCGAAATGCCATGCTTAGCTGATGTGCTCTGAGCTTTTGATGCAAAAAGGGACGGTCTTACAGCTGTACAGATAGATATCGAAGTGTCTGGCAACATATTTGCTGTCAACCTACTTAATCACACACAAACGTAACATGTGGACGTTCATCAAAAGGGAAAACGCCGTCCGCTATGCCTTTGACAACCCCCCGTGATCCTCAGCCTAGATCCTCAATCTCCTCCTGCACTACCAAACTGCCCCGTATAAAACTGCTTTCCTCATTAGCCATCGATCCCCCCTCATCACCACCCTCAAGAACTCACCTCCCCAACCTTCTCCGCCATCCCCTCGCCTTTGTTCACGCTAGGGATCTCCCAATTATTGACCCCATACCACCATCTCCTCACCCTGCTCCCCACACTCGCCCCCGAGAACTCCGCACTCTTATTCCAATACCGCCACCCCGACAGCGCCAGCGTCCATAACATCCCCTGCACAAGCGGCAGCAGAACCTAACAACGACCATCTCAATCAGCCCACATTCCCCATTACCTCTCCCCCCAACACCCCAAAAACCCAAAGCAGAAACAAAAACAAAAACAAAAAACCCACCTGATCCCTCACCGTCACACCCAGCACCCCCCAACCCCCCTGACACCCCCTCAAACTCGCCAAATAACTCTGCTCGAACCTCAGATCCGGCAGCGGCGGCAGCGCCGTGCTCCGCGGCACGGGTTTCAGCGCCTCGAGCGGGATGCTGGAGCGGGAGCTCGAGGCGGAGTGGGAGCGCGACGTGGGGTCGGGGCGGGTGACGGGACGTTTTTGCGAGGCAGAGGTGGAGGGGTTGAGGTCGTGGTGGGGGGAGGGGTGGCGGTTTAGGGAGGCGGATTGGAGGGTTGAGGCGAGGGTGAGGGCGGGGGAGGAGGCGGACATTGTTTGGGGGGTGGGAGTGGGACCCGGGGGGTGAGGTTTGGTGGGGAATGGAATTGTGGGGAGGTTGGTTGTCGGTGGAGTTGTGAATGTCAGTGGTAGATGGAGCTGTTGCTGTGAACCTCTAATGGGGCTTGGTGATTCGAGATGCTAGGGTCTCACGTGATCGCTTAAATTGATATGGTAATGCATAACCCTAGTTCGAGCTTGTTACATATCACTCAAATATTCAATCAAAAGCCTAGGTACATACCTAATTGTTCATATCGTTATTGGTGTGTCTATCAGTACAATATATGATCGAACTGAGCCTGAGCGCCTGGACCACCAACAAACGGTGATTCAACTACGGTACTATCTATCGCTTTGACCGCTGATTATCCTCCTGTAAAAACTTAAGACACGGGACGGCAACTTGCTGGGCTAAAGCGACCAGGTGTCAGCCCGAGGAGTATGTCTGCAGCTGCTAACGAGGGCGATGGGTGGAAGCTTTTGTTGTTCTCGGAGAAAAGGATTCTGCAGTCAAGACTTTACCGGATTTCGGAGGCCGGCTTGACAATCGAGTGATTCGATTTTGAAATAAACTCAAAGAATTTGAATCATGCATCATGCTGAACGTCGAAGAGACAAAAGTAGCGAAAGAGCGTTGGAGGTTTGGTGAGGGCTTGAGTTTGGTATTCGTTGGGAGTAAGGGTTCGTGGGTTATGTTCTTGTATGTTCCCACATTCGGATATCAGATACTATAATGGGGTTTGCGGCCTGCCGGGTTTTGGCAGAGTCTTGAATTTAGGATGTGGGGGGGAGGAGAGGGTAGGGGCGATGACGGGTTGGGAGGTTGGGGATAGCATATGAGGATTCTTCCAAAGGTCGCGTGAGGGTTTATGGTGCGGATCGGTAGGTCACGTAGCAATGGCTCTTCCTTATAAAGAATACGTTCGTACTAATAAGACAGACAACAGGCATATTGCACTATATTATAGCAGCTAATCGCCAAGAATGATCCTGAACGTCATGGCATCCCAATACCGGAAACAAGCTATTGTGCGCTGCGCTTTTACGTGCCTCATTCCACGAATCATCACACGTAAGGGTTGAGCACTCTGTCCGAGTACGGTCCAGGAGCAGCACAACACTGGCCGTCGATGCTATTGCCTGGAGTAAACAGTCAAACGTTAGCAATCATTCGACGGGGCATAGTCTATCAACAGAGACATGCAAGGACTTACCACCAGCATCGTACAGACAATTGTCGGCTCCGAAGAAGATGTCTTGGTAACACGACGGCCAAGAAGCGTCGAGCGTGCAGCCAGGCGCCACTATTGAAGTCTTGTCGTTGCCATTGAAGCGCGCGCGGAACCTTGCAATTCCTCCATCGATCACGGCGACGGTTTGTTTGTAGTTTTGGCAGACAGGTTCGTCGTTGATCAGGATGCAGCCTCTGTTGACATGCTGCGAGAAATTGTTAGCGGCGATAGAAGATGACTTCGGAGAGAAGAGGGCAGCTCGAACTGACGATTGTGGTCGCTGAGGTTATGGCTGCCAGGCCAGCGAAAACGAGGACGGTGAGCTTCATGGCCGTGATCATTCTTCGTTTTCTTGTAGCAAAGGGAATTGGAATAATGATCCATATATACTCGATAGCCAAGTATCAACATCGCTTCATATACGCGCACTGAATATGCCTTGCACACCAAAGCTTCCCCCTTATACGCGCCCCGAATAGGCGCAACACGGGCAGCGGGACAGGTACGAGTACGCGATCCTCCATCCCAAATCAGTGTGACGGAAGGTTATTTAGGTTGCGCTAATGACGGGGAGCTTGGACTTCCCCACAATGCAAGAGTAATTGTCCCGAAAATGAGAAGTGTCTTCGAGACCGAAAGAGCCAAAATGAGAGGTAATGGGTGATATTGAGGAAATTATTAGCAGAGAGATCCGGAAACGTATAGCTGGAGAGCCTGCTGAGGAACCAAGACACATCAGATTAGAACCTTTGGCTTCTGGAGACATTGAATTCAAAAATGAGAGGCTCGGTTTACTAAAAAGTGTATATGCGGTGTAGGAACTAGGGTGCCGATGGTTCTGTGCAGAACGGAAATGATTGGCTTTCTGGTGCGAGAGATGGTTCAGTCTCAGGATGTACGCATGACTTTCGTTCCTACAAGGAAGGCTTAGGTACAACAATAAATAGAATTTGGGGCATAGTAACAGTATGATACGACAGCTGATCCCAAAAAGAACAGATATGAACGTCAATGCATGCCAACGCCCGAAAACAAGACAAGGAGCGTCGAATGTTGCAATTTCTCCTAGAACCTCGCTCAGATAACGACTTCCTGTGCCGTTTCCCTTGAGGTTCAGGCGATGATGTAAGGGTTTTGAACAGTGCCTGGGGCTGATGTCCCGGGAACGCAGCATTGGCCGCCGATGTTGTTGCCTTGAGCGAGTAACCGAAAGTCAGTAAAGTCTTCTCGAGACTTGTTGGGGAACAATGGCCCGTCCATAGGGACTTCAGGCTGGGACATACCAGTAGCATCGTACAGGCAGGCGTCATTGCCATAGTAAATGTCTCCATAATTCGTGGGCCAAGAAGCCTGGAGTGTGCAGCCAGGCGGCACTTGTCTTTGACTAAGTTCGTTGCTATCAAAACGTCCGTAGATGTTTGCGAAGCCGGCATCAATGTTGACAGTAGTTTTTCCGTCGGTTTGGCATATTGGTGTGTCGTCGACGACGATGCAGCCATGATTGACATGCTGCATAGAAATGTTTAGCGGTGATAAAAAATGGGCCTCAGCTAGACTAAGAGGCTGCTGAGGTTTGGAGGCGAGACTGACAATTGTGGTTGCTGAGGCCATGGCTGCAAAGCCGGCGGAAGCGAGGATGGCTAGCTTCATGGCGGAAATCATGATTGTTTTTATGTAAGGTCTATGATGCTGGGGAGCCGAACTGTGGGATTGCTAAACAATGTAAAAGAGATGGTTGTTGGTGAATGTTCGAGTGATACTGATGAGATATCTCGAGAGAAAGTCGAATACTTATACCTGAGAAGTCCCCTAAGGAGCCAAAGAGCCTTATGCTCAAATTTGATCGATCCCTGTTCCAGCAACCGTTCAATGATCTATCAGGTTACTATTTAAAAGACACAAGACGACAGACAAATCAGATGCATGCTCTTGATCTGCTCATGTAGGCCACGAAGCCTTCAAAGAGCTGAGTTTGGTCCTCATGACGCGGCCAACGCCAGATCCAGTATATCACCCATGAGATGAACGGATCTTTGTTTCAGTGGATATGGGAAATCCTCAGCTGGGCTTGAAGGATTTGATGATCTAAAACAGAGATCAGCCATATCAATTTCCTCCAGAGCTGGTTCGAAATAGAAAACAACAAGAAGAACCGGAATAGTCAGCATATTCTGGACCGTTAGTCCATCCATGGCCCCAAACTTGTGTCTTGCTTACTTTGCTGTGCCACCAGAGGATTCAAATCAAAGTGAAACCGTTAGTCGGGTATGCTGTCGTTGAGGCTGCTATGTCCATGTTGTTAATTGAGTATTCCCAAGAACTCTTCCATAACCAGCCCACAGATTTCCCTAGATCACTAAGTTGTCGTTTCAGGAGCACTGCAAAGTGTGCCAGCATTACTGAATTAGCTTATGTTGAGGATTTAACACATGTGGCAGGGAAAAGACTGTATTGCCAAAAGGTAGGCTGTGAAGACGATTTGAAACAAATCAAAAGGCTCTTCTTCTGCTGATAAGCCGAATGAGGTCGATTTGCGGGTGCACAGAGATGATTTAACTGCATGTGTAAGGTAAGTCTCAATTCTTCGTTACTTTACAGTAATTCAACAGCAAAGGTCCCATCTGCTCCTTGTGCTCAATCGAAGGTAGGCGGCATCAAGCGAACACCTTGTCAACGTCTCATAGATCCGCTCGCTCATCTTATGTCCCATTAGCTTGCACGTTGTCGTGTGGAAGGAAAAACTCTAGAATTCTGCAGGATTGTGTAGGGATTGTGTAGGATTTTGGCTGACGAAGGAATGCTGACTCGTACCTGATCTACCGCTCAGCCACAATATACTTTGTTTTACCCTAACTAGGGTGCGAACGTGTTTAAAACATGTTTTTTGACTACCTTCTTTAGGCTAGCTCAAAGCGTGTTTTATACATGTTTTTTGAAGGAGGTTTTAAACACAGGGGTGGTATATATTTATAGTAGCAAATTAATAGGGGGTTAATTGGCCTGCAGGTTGACCCCTTCACCATGTAAAGGAAGCTCCAAAAGCACCTGGCCGTCGATGACGCTATCCAAATACTCGTTGAGGATATCCTCGCTCGAAGGATTTAGTCTGGTCATAGCAATTTCCTCCTGCAACAGTCTATTCTCCATTTCACATAGCTTCTCCTCATCGACTGGTTATCTGCTGGAAGTTATCGACGACGAGCTGGTTCAAAGGCCTACCGCCACGTTGCGGAGGCATTGCTGGAGGTAGAGAGGTAGGGGTCTGCAAGCAGGTTAGCTAGTAGAACGGACGACAGCGAGGTGGCGACAGCAGGGTAATCCTCCAATCAATGACCCTTGTATGCTTAGATAATAAAAAGCCAAAAAAGCGAAGCAAAAAAGCCGCTAAGAGGTATTATACACGTTTTTTGTAGAAAAAACGGTTTTATTCGTTCCCTAACCCTAACCCTCCACCAGCTCCCAAAATTGCACTCTCTTCGAGTACGATGCGCGGTTCAGCCGATTACATGGTAACTACGAGTAAGCATATACCTTTATCAAAGTCCGCAGGGTGGAAAGGATCCGGCCCCATGAAACAGCTTCTTCCTCGTTTGCGAGCGATTCTCGCGGGTTCCATGCCTGCGATGATCCTGTGTGAAATATTGGCCCAAAGCTAACACTAGCACGTGGTATACTTGCGAAGATGACGAGGACTTGGGGCATAGTTTAGTGGAAAGACTGAAAGGTGTTTCACGCAACGGGACCGAGCACTTTAGAAACATCTGCAAGGCACAGCCGCACTGCCTCTTCTGCAGACAGCACATCAAGGAGGCTGGGGAGAATATTACCTTTCGCATTGTAAATAGCAACCCAGTTGGGATGCTTCAGTCCAATAGAAAGCCACAGAAACTGGCCTATTACCGGAAAAGCACTTGGGCATTTTCGAGTTTCGTGATGATATATTTGCATCGTTCCTTGCGGCTCCAAATTTTGGAGTCGGAAGTGAGAAGGAGGGATGTGACGCAGCCGATAGTACGATAGAACCGCAGCCAGCGTTGACTGGTTTCTCACGACTGGAACTAGATTTTCGTAAAAAAAGCGTTATATTGGTTTATTATAGAGCATGAATGGGGAAGGGAAAGCACCAGTGGGGAAGCAAATCTGGAGATCAATTAGAATGCCTCGGGTCCACACACAATCCGCTTTCTTTCCTACTCAGACGGAGGGGTCCATGATAATTAAAAGCTCTTGCAGGTCACTTGATGAGCAAAATCATGCATGTCACGAATATTTTGTGATAAGCACCCTCAGATTCTATCTTTGCCCGAGAGAGTAACGTTTTGAGCTGCGTGATCAGTAGCTTAGAGTTGCCGTAAGAACAAAGCGAGTCCTGAGCATTCCCAATGCTCTTGAAACTGTCATGCGTCGCCCGTGATACGCCCTGTATTCAACACTGGCCCCGAATTCTTGCCGTTCATGCCCGGGCGATAAGATGAAAGATCACGTTTTACCAATTAGTCATATCGAATTGCTCGTTGGCGTGATCCCGTCGAGCTTGTTGGTCTTGCCGCCAGCGGGCAAGCACAACTTCATATTGTTGTAGCCAGTGAGCGTATTCAGCCTGTTGCTGTTGCTGACGGGTGGATACAGCATCGTCTTGTTGTTGTAGTTGTAGTTGCAAGGGGGCGAATACAACCTGCTGCTGTTGTTGACCGGCGAATTCTGCTCCAGGTTCTTCTTGCTGGCGGGTCCGTCCAGCTTGCTGCTGTTGCCTGTCTCGTCCTTTATTCTCAGCCTGTTGCTGTTGCAGGCGGGCCCGTTCAGCTTGCTGCTGTTGCTCGTCTTGTTGTTTGTTGTCTGCTTGGATTACTCGGATTTCGTGTTTAAGTTCCTTATGTCTGGCCATGAATAGTTCTCTCGCATCCAGAACATCCATAAGCTCGTCTCTGAGCTCGTCGATTGTAATGTTGTTTTCCGTAGTAGAGCGTACCGAAGTGTTACCGAGTCGCCATGGTACTCGGACTGTAAAGCCCACACTACGGGCCAATAAACCTCGATCTATAGGATTATTCCCACAAGGCGGCTGGTTGCGTAATGCACGTTGAAGAAGTTCGTGAGCTTCCTCATGACGTTTCGCCGTTGATTCCCATAGACTAACAGCATTTCTAAAGGCGGCATAAAGCTTCTTTTTTGTGGCGTTGCCAATGATAGCCCTCCGTGTTTGCGCATCCGGAACTTCGGCTACGAAGGTACTAAGGCTTTGCAACTCGCGGTTGACTATCCAGTACTCGGCATTCTTAAGAATTTAGTACGCGTTGTTGCTATGGCCTGAAGAGCCGCAAAGACACAAAGACATACCTTAACTTCGGGTTGTAAAGTTGCTTGATTGCTCCCACCGTCAGGAGGAATCGTTGAAGAACCACCCGCAGTACCTGCCATCTTCGTAGTTTTAGTATGATGCTGTTCCTGTAACATAGGAGAGTAGTACCTTGTGCTTTCCTCTATCGAGTGCTTTTTGAAGGTTGAAGTTGTGTGCAGTTGCAAGGAATCGACACTCTACAATGCGGCTGTTTTCTGTTTGACAGGTAAATCACCGTGAAAGTGTTGATCCCAGTTGCTTAGTCGGCGTAACCCCACCGTCGCGTCAATCCCGAAAATGAAATGGACTATACCCTCACCGGCGCCCCGAGGTGAACCCAGGGGCAAACCCGCTACCCAATTCACGGCATTCCGTCCTTGAACACTCTCCTTACAAGAATCATGAGCACTCTTCTACACCCCTGTACCAGTACTGGCTGCTCACGTTTGTTGACGTAGATGTGGGTATAATATTGACGTAAGAGAACAAGTTCGCACGGACCGCAGCATAAAGCAGTGGCGGCTGTTGCAACAGAATATTCTCTTAACTATCACACCTTGCAGTCTAAACAGATCAAGCTATGAGAGATTAAGCAGAACATAAGAGAATAAACTGTAACAGGGCTACTGTCAAGGCCTTGACGGGGCTGCTTTCTGCTTCCAAGACCCAAATATTGAGATGTCTCGCTAACCACAGGCTAGACGAACATATTATCTTACACAATGATAGAACAGCAGATTAATCGACACCGAGAGCCGCAGGGATTTCAGAAAAGACTTCGGCATTGTAAGAAGAATCTCCATAACAGAGGTGAGCTCAGGGTGACCGCTCAACAGTGTCGTGACGACGAGAGTGTTTGCATCAGAGGACCGAGGAGCCAATTGCTACGACGAGACTGCCTTTGCAGAGAACTTGTACTCACGTTAAAATCCCCCTGACCCTCATAAGTTTTCCTGAAAAGGTTCATCCGGTACGGTTCTCCAAGCGGAGTTTCGTATCGATCAACGTGCACCCTCAAAGTCGAATGTATTACTTTTTCCACTTGCACATGTAGTCTCACAGTCATGATTTTGCATGACTGCCACGCGGTGTGATAGGTGATTTGGGGGGAAACAATTCATGTGTAGGGAATTTCTTCGAATGATCACGACGCAATCATTAAAGCGATGCATAATAGCAACTTGGCTTCACGTCTCACGTCTCAAGTCTTTTTCCCCCCGAAACCTTCTTCCAATATCATGGAGCAGAGACAGCTATCGTGGGTTTGCTATCGGGCGACCAGGTCTGACAAGACTGACATCCTCCTGTGCCGGTGAAGAAGGCACCATTACCTTGTGACAGTCTCAGGTCTGGTTTTGTGCGCCATCATAAGCGAAAGGGAGAGTCTTATGCCGGTAGTTGGTATTGAGTCCGGGGGCGTGATCAAGATGAGGAAGGAGCCGCGCAGGAGGCAGGAGGCAGGAGGCAGGAGGCAGCTTGGACTGAGGGGACGTTGAGCCATTAGCGCCGGGATCTGCCATCTCTCCGGCGCTACTCAAGGGGTTAAGGGCTCAGGGGCGGAGGGGTCTTTCTTCAGCTTCTAACTGCTCTTCGGTCGTCACCATCACTACTGTCAATATATCTACTCAGGTACACCCGCCTTGGAGGCAAGCCTTCCCAGTCATCTAATGGCGGATGACATAAATGTATAGACTCCACCCTTACACACGGCTGTTCTGGCAAGGGGGAGATCAGTCGATTACTACAAGCATGAACCCTTCTTGACGCCCTCCAGTCAAAGCCAGAACACCTTATGGCATAGCATCTACCCTGTTCCTCTGCAGACCGCGAGATGAAAACTGTAGGAGATCATGCTTCCGTCGCTAATCCAAGAGCCTATCATCTGATAGACATTGAGAAGGTCGTACTATCTATGTGATCGGCTGACCTTTCCCAATGAGGATGCTGGAAACTCCGTTCCCTCATTTTCGCCGGAGCAACACTGGTCCCTTGTGGGCATGATTCGTTCGCCGTCAAAAAATCCCTCTTCATCGTTAGACAAATGATATGATGGTCTTTCCGAAATCATACCTTATAGAGACAATGTACTACTCCCTGTCCTCCACCTACTGCCTCGGTATGCAAGTACTCGGAGCGACCAAGATAGCTCCTTGTCATTCAGACCTCGTGCTTGCCTATATAACATGCTATTCCTCACTATGGAGGTTGGGCATCGCGACCAACCTTCCTCTGTCTTCTCGGTAATTATTCAATATGTTTTTCTCCAGTCTTGTCGCAGGGCTTGCCCTTAGCAGTCTTGCTCTTGCATCTCCTATTGCTAGTGACTCTCCTATTGCTGGTGACTCTGCCCCAAAGGATAAGCGCTCCTTTGTTGAGCGTGATGGCACAAATTACACTGTCTTTGAGCATGCAGCCACTGGTGCCAAGATGGAGTTTGTCACGAACTCCGGGATCTGCGAGACCACCAAAGGCGTCAACCAGTACTCAGGATACCTCTCGGTTGGGACGAATATGAACATGTGGTTCTGGTTCTTTGAAGCGCGATCAAACCCAACCACGGCCCCTCTCGCCACTTGGTTCAACGGAGGCCCAGGATGCTCAAGCATGATTGGACTGTTCCAGGAAAATGGACCATGTAGCTTCGTCAACGGCGCCTCAACCCCGTCTCTCAACCCTTACAGCTGGAATAATTACGCCAACATGCTTTACATCGACCAGCCAATTGGAGTCGGTTTCTCATATGGTAGCGACCCGGTTGATAGTACTGCGACTGCAGCTCCCTACGTCTGGAAATTAATCCAAGCTTTCTATGCGCAATTCCCACAATACGAGAACCGAGACTTTGGCGTGTTCACCGAATCCTACGGTGGGCATTATGGCCCCGAATTCGCCGACTACTTTGAGCAACAAAACGCCGCCATTACCGCTGGCACCGTCAAAGGCCAGAACATGAAGCTTGTCGCTCTCGGCATCAACAACGGCTGGTTCGATGCCACACTCCAAGAAAAGGTGACAAACCCCCACAATAGCCCTATACCACATACAACCAACTAATGCCAACCAGGCCTATATCGATTTCTCTTACAACAACACCTACCGCCCGCTCATCAATGCCGCTGACCACCAATCCTATCTCGACACCTACAACCAGCAATGCGCTCCCGCTCTCGACCAATGCCACTCTTCCCTGACAAACGCAGACTGCTCGAATTCCGACAACGTCTGTTATCAAAACATTGAAGGGCCCTTGAGCAGCGTCGCGGACTTTGATGTCTACGATATCCGGGCTCCCAGCAACGACCCGAACCCGCCAAAGACGTACAGTACCTATATTTCGCAAGCCAGTGTGAAGAAGGCGATTGGAGCCAAAAGCACCTACCAAGAATGCTCTAACGCAGCCGGCCGTGGCTTCTCGAACACGGGTGACAGTACGTTCCCTTTCTCCCCTCCTCCCCCCTCCAACCCCACGACTAATCTTTCTCAACTAGACTCCCGCTCCTTCCTCTCCGAGCTCTCTACCGTCGTCCAATCTGGCGTCACGACCCTGGTCTGGGCTGGGGACGCGGACTGGATCTGCAACTGGTACGGTGGTCTCGCAGCCGCAAACGCCATTTCCTACTCGGGCCAATCCACCTTCAAAAAGTTACCCGTGAAATCATACACGGTCAATGGCACCGCGGGAGGGACGTTCAAGACGCAGGGGAATTTGAGCTGGATGAGGGTGTTTGGCGCTGGGCATGAGGTGCCGTTTTATACGCCCGCGTTGGCGTTGCAGGCGTTTGTTCAGACGATGCAAGGGAAGGCTATCAGTTCGACGTAGGCAGTGGCGGGGGGTTAAATGTGTGTGTATCGCTCTTTTTCCGTTTTGGTTGGGAAGGGTATGGGGATTGGGTATTGGGGTTACAGTAGCTAGTATTAATACACGATAATAATGTGGATGATGCATGGTTCGATGATAACTTTCCAATACCTGTCGTATCGCGTTTGCTTTGATGGAATTTAGTCCTTCGGAAATATCATCACACTACTCCGCATAGCTTTCCACATCTTCTCGACTATCACCGTAAACTTGAAAAGCTGAGCAGGCGGGGATGAGGAAAAGGGGGGGAAAGGTTGGGGGGTAACCAAATTAAATGTATCTGTCTACCTCACGTCGCTCTAAAGACCAAAAAATTCCACTCAAGCCGCCGGTTCTTCGCAACTGGGGGGAATCTCCAAGTGCAGCAGTCCACCTACCGTTCTATACCAAAAAGGTGCGGCCCCTTGCACACCGCTCGTCTAGTGACCAACGCTCGACTCCCACTCCCCCATCAAACATCCCCATCATGATCTTCCTCCCCGTCCTTCCCTCCCTCCTCGCCAACCCTCATCGTCATAAACGCCGCCACCAGGGCGGCCACGCCTCCAAACCTCAACACCCACCCCACACTATCGTCCCCAGGGACGCCGCGCTCCTTCTGCGCCAGCTTGAAAATCGCACTGCTGACCAACGTCGCGATAATCTGCGGAGAAGCAATAGCAACGTTGTGCAACCCTAGTATCACACCCGCCTGATCGCCTTCCTCCTCGCTTCTCCTCCCGTTTCTACGCGCGGCGGTATCACGCTTGCTAATCTCGGCGCTGATAAGGGCGAATGGAGCCCATAGGCTCAGAGCCCAGGCGAGGCCGACGAAGCCGACGAGGACGGTGGCGGTAGTGGGGGTGTTGATGAAGAAGGTTAAGCCCATGCAGAGGGCAAAGAGGATGTGAGAGAGGAGCCAGGCGCGGCGGAGGGTGAGCCAGGGGATTTGACAGGCGGAGAGGAGGCGCGTAAGGCGTGAGTGGGAGTCTGGGGAGGGCGTGGGTGGGAAAAAGGACGTCATGCTTGCGGAGAGGGTACCTGGAGTTCCGGGGGTAGGGGGATTTTGATAATGATGATGGGAGATGTCTGAATGGAAGGACTGAGATGTGTTGAGTTTGTCTAGTAGGGGAGGGCGATAGGTGGGCACGATGATAAAAGGGAGAAGGAGATTCGAGGTGAAGGAGGTGATGGCAAAGATAAGAAGGGCAAAAGTGCCGACGCGGGTTGCGGATTCCCAAGCTTGATCGACTTCCTTGGGAGTGAGGTTCGGATTTGCTGCGAAGATGGGGTTCACGTGGAGTTGACCGATGTAAGTCGTGATGTAGAAAAGGAACGGGAACCTTGGAGAACTGTTAATGATATAGTTCTAATACCAAAGAAGAGGAACGGGAACCGACCAGCCCATCCAGTTGAAAAATTGGACTTCGCAGACCTTGCGGATTTGGGGTGGAAGACGTTTTAGGGATCTGAAAACTTGGCTGAAGAAGGAGATGACGCCGATTTTCGCTGCTGGTGGAGGGCCTTCGAGACGAGGGTCCCGTTCCCGGATGTAAAGGCAGGAGAGTAGGACTGTGCTGCATAGAGCAAAGGCAGCAATGACACACAAAACCTTGAATTGCGTGTCACCAAAGATGCCTCCGGTAAGCTTTGGAAGATTCGCATAGCCAGAAAGGTATCCGAGAACGTTTCCAAAACCTGTGATCCTGCCTGCCCAAGCGTTGGCATCTTCTTGTTGATGGGTTGGCGCATTGTCTACAATGAAGGCTCTGATGCCTGCTTGGACTATGTGATCGAGCTGTTAGTTGTATTCTCTGCGATAAGGAGATTTCTGATATACCAGTGTTGATAGCAAAATCGAGGATGTAGACCAAACCAATCGCAAAGACAATGGATGCAACCTTGACTCCGTGCGATGCCGGATCTGCACCAAATATGCCCAGGAAAGCGTGGACTATCTCGCGCGTCCAGGCGAGAACCAGAAGAGAAAACGCAGTAGCAGCCGCACCTGCCAGCATGAATGGCTTCCGCTTACCCCATGGTATGCGGCAATTGTCACTGCGAATCCCAATATAAGGCTGAACGAGTGTGCCAGATAGAGGTCCTGCTATCCATACAAATGCCAGCAAGGATTTACTCATACCAAGTGAAAGGAGGTATGGCTATAATCACTCCATGAGCTAATGATTACACAGAGTGTTAACTCAATACGTACTGATCCATTTGACAATTCCACCGCCCAAGCTATTTGCAGTCTAACCCCAAAGTCAGCTATTCCGTCTGCCAATTTCTATTAAACAAAATGGTTCGGGTAGAGTACGCATGCTTTCTCACCCTCCTATGCTTAAGGTAAGCAAGAAGAGGTACCACACGCTCTTCGATTGTTCCTCGTCTCCTTCGTTCCAGTCTAGCACTCCGGAAGGCGGACTGCTTCCGCCTCCTGTGAGACGCTCATTGTCCGATGGTTCTGGTGACAGTAGAGGCGAGCTCTCGTTCAGAGAACTTTCTGACTCGCTTCCGCGGGTCTCGACTTTGTTCCGAGGTCGTACCGGTCGAGGGTGGGACTGAGTTGTCTTGTGATTGGCTTCAAAGTCTTTCGACGGTCTAAAGGCTGGCCGCGGATCCAATACAATATGTGCCATGAAGCAGTAAGGTTGGTCTATCTGATCGAAAAGCGGCCCCTTCAAGTATAGAGGTGGCGAGAGTTGTAGCTCGTAAGAAGCGATGTGAAATCGATTTGGTCCTGAGAGCTATATTCACAATCCATAAGATGTAAGTCCTCTAATCATATTATCTTTTCCAACAACGGAAGTGTGCCTCTAATCATGTTATCTTTTCCAACAACGGAAGTGTGACTGCTATCAGGTGACGGTTGGCTGCAGACTGTCACAGTCAAAGTTGGCGGATCTTGATCAGCAGTCAGAGAGTGCAGACTCAAGGACAGTAAACGGGTTTGCTCTAGAGTAAGTTTTGTGAGACTTTGCGTTGCGGACGATAAGGACTGTTTGATTATCGAGTCACACTGGCAAAGTAGAATCCTCCAACACCCAACCTATGACGTTCCAAACAATTGCGGGACAGGCAGAGGCCATGCAACTGCAAGGGCTGCCGAGCCGGGAGTATCCATCGCTCTAGCGTTCTTCTTCTCGCCGCTGCTTGACTATGTACCACAGTAATGTAGATAGCCACTTCGCAGTTGAACTCTGTAGATGAGAATCAGATGTGTAACTCAGAAGGCGGAGGAAGCTGGATGGAAGTTTTGTGGTGGTTGACATTGCAGATCATTCAAACAATATCACGTTCATGATGCACGAGTACCAGGTACTTCATGCGGCTGCTTCTAGAATGACCTAGTTTGGTTTAGGTTTAATACGGTACGAGTCTACTGTAATTTACAGAACTGTCCTCAACCGTGAGGTAGTTGACTTGGCCCGTCGAGATGGCTGAATAACGCTGTCTTGAGTAAAGTAAAGGCAAAAAGACGAATCCTTTCCATCGCAAAGGAAGCCCTATCAACAAGCTTCGACCGCCCATGGAGACCCTCAGGCGCTCACGTCGATGATACAGGCTGTTTCCTGTGTTGCCTCGGAACCATGGCTTCGAAATTTGGGAACGCCATTTACGAACTTTTGAGTAAGGGGATCCTTTGGTTGCTCCCCTAAACCTTAGTTCTCGCTGACTCGCAGCAATTGCAGAAAGGACGACAGAAGATGCTGATCCCGAAGATGGCAAGCAACCCTTCCGCCTCCAATTGACGCTGAACAGCAAGAGAATGCGACTAACATGAAGAGATATAGAGCCGGAGGCGGGTCAGAAGGAGATCTTCTCCTCCTGGGCCTTGTTCATCTTGATTATGCTGTTAATCGTTGCCCTCTTCGCCAGCTATATGCTACAACATAAGAAGATTCAGGCGGTACATGAGACGGTTCTGTCCATTTTCGCAGGTTGGACTCCTCAGGACAGCATCACCAGTGTCAGATGATTTGATGCTGACAATAAGACAGGTATGGTCGCTGGACTGGTCATAAAGCTGACCGAGGGTACATTCATCCAAAATACAGTCAGCTTTGACTACCAATTCTTTTTCAACCTTTTGCTCCCCCCAATCATCCTGGCGTCTGGGTATGAGCTTCATCAAGTAAGCTGTCCACAAGTGGATGTGTCGGCCAAGAAGTGCTGATGGGATTCTTAGGCCAACTTCTTTCGTAACATTGGCACTATCCTGACGTTCGCGTTCGCGGGGACTTTCATATCCGCCGTTGTCCTCGGCTTGTTCTTATGGGTATGGACTCGAATACCGCTCGATGGGTTCAAAATCTCCTTCGTCGAGGCTATTTCGGTTGGTGCAACACTCTCGGCAACGGATCCTGTTACCATCCTCGCTATATTCAATACGTACAAGGTGGATCCAAAGCTCTATACCGTAATATTTGGGGAGTCCATACTCAATGATGCAATTGCAATCGTCATCTTTGACACCGCGCAAAGATACAAGCCTGATGGTCCCAGGGGCGGGTCCTTGACCATCGTCAGTCTTTTCGAGGCTATCGGCATCTTCTTTCTGGTCTTCTTCGGCAGTCTACTCATCGGGGTTGCTGTTGGCATTGCAACGGCTCTACTACTGAAGTTCACCTTGGTTCGCCGCTTCCCCAAAATTGAAAGCTGTCTGATCATTCTTATTGCCTATGCAAGCTACTATTTCGCGAATGGAGCGCTTATGTCCGGTCAGTACAGCGCGGCTTATGTTGGCTGAGCGTGATACTTACTATTCTAATAGGCATTGTCAGCTTGTTATTTTGTGGAATCACCCTTAAACATTACGCTTACTACAATATGTCACGGCGGACCCAGCTCACTACCAAATACATGTTTCAGGTCCTGGCCCAGCTATCTGAGAATTTTATCTTCATTTATTTGGGTCTCACACTCTTTACCGACACAACATTGTATTTCAAGCCACTTTTTATTCTGATCACTGTAATTGGCATTTGCGCTGCAAGATGGGCTGCAGTATTTCCTTTATCCAAGGCGATTAATTGGTTCATCCGATATCGAGCGAAGCGGCGAGGCAAAGATGTAGCAGACGAGCTTCCTCATTCCTACCAGGTAATGCTATTCTGGGCAGGGCTGCGTGGTGCTGTCGGCGTTGCACTTGCAGCCGGCTTGACTGGCGCAAACGGTCCTGCTTTACAAGCCACTGTACTCGTTGTGGTTGTGCTGACAGTAATTATCTTCGGCGGCACCACTGCGCGCATGCTGGAAATCATGGGCATTAGGACTGGCGTGGTGGAAGAAATTGACTCGGATGATGAGTTCGACATCGAGACCGCTACGAACGGGACGTATTACAAAAGTGCTGGAAGTGCGCTTGGCCATTTGCCAAAGAGAAATGCGGTCAACGTTCGTACAAATGGTGGCAATGATTCTGTCTACAGTAGTGGCAACAATAGCCAAAGCCCTCCTGTGAGACCCACGTCAAGGAACTCCATCGCTGGGCAGAAGGATAGGGAGGCGGCGGCGCAACAAGCGGCATTACTGAGCAGAGAGGCCAGCACTCCCAGTGACGAGGAGGAGCTGTACTCAGATAGCGGTCTCCCCCCTGCAGTAAAGACAAGACCCAAAAGAAACCCATCTCTACCAACGGGTGACTCGGCTGTTGCAGGATCTTCGACGTATCCACGACCTGGGGCTGAGGATCACGCAACCACTAATGATACCCACCTCAGCGCCAGTGCTGCGATCGGCCAATTCTTCTCTGGTACAGCAGATGAACACGCAGCGTGGTTTACACAGCTGGATGAAGGATTCATAAAACCTAAGCTATTGTTAGACCAAAACAGAAAAGGGGCTAACGGAGGTAGCGGTCATGGCGGCGGCGTATAGGTTTTTTCTGTAAGGCATATGATACCATATAAGTCTTTATTGCAAGTAACAAGCTCAACCATTCGCGTTGCGCTGTGCGAAGTGGAGTAGTAAGGCTATCGCTTTCAATAATCTACAGCTTCATGCACAGGTTTGTCCTGACGTCCGAATCAGAATCGCCTAGGGCGCAGTATCACCGAAGCGGCCAGAAATGGAGAAAGACCCGATGTGCAGTTTCTGCTACAGACAATCTCAGACTTCACCTCTCTCCATACTTGTCATGTCATGTTAAATGGCTAGTTGGTTTCCATCAAATAAAAAGATCAACCACTGAGACTCTGGCTGACATATCGGAAGGTGTGCGATGGAGATCTCTTCATGGGTTTCTGTCTCACCTCTTGCATATTCTACTTTGTTCGAATTTTCTTTCGATCCACGTGTTTCATCTCATCACCGTTTTTGTTTGTCATGTTACGGGTTCATGGGAAGCCAGAGAAGACCAGATGTGGTACTTAAGTTATCCATGGCCCACTTGACTGAGTAGTATCTTCTCCCACCACAGCATCTAGATCTAGCAACAGTCGAATTCCTCGGATCAAGTCGCAACCAAGTTGAAACCACAGGCCCCTTGTAATTTGCTATTTGAACCCCGAAAAGAGACCAGCATGTCTGCCACGGAGAACCTCCTCGGGAGTTTACGCATCCTACTACATACAGACGATGCAACACCAGACTTGGCCGCCACAATCGAAAACCTAACGGCACACAGAACCCTTGTTCACGACATGACCCAAGAACACGCCGAAAGGATTGCGAGGCTCGACGTCAGAGAGAGAGGTTCTCAGGTTAGGAGGTCCAAGACGAAGGATAGAATGCGAGCAAAGCTGCAGGCAGAGGAGCATTCAGAACAGGCCGCAATGAGAGTAATTTGGCCCGTTCATCAGGAATCTTTGTCTGGGAGATTGGCTAATACTTTGTAGGACACGATTCGACAGGCGATGATGAGGCTACAGGCGACTCTGGAGACGTGGCATGCGCTGCAAATCCATGCGCAATACCGGGTACTGGAGAAGTGTAATCTGTGAAAGGATGTAGAATAGTGATGGGGCTTGGGGGCCCAGATTATTCAAGAGCGCATAACTTTGATCGGCGTTGGGGACTGGGTGCTTGAATTTCGAATTCCATGTTGTATGGCAGATGGGGTAGACACATAGTCAAATCGGTAGCAAGCACATGAACGATTGGATGGACGCAGAGCGAAGATAGTCGAATAGTCCAAATCTTCTGTTCTTCTTTTGGATCATGAACAGCTATCCTTCGAATCTATTACCCGGCAATAGTATGCCGTAATCCAGAAACCATGGCATTGAAGCGGAGATGAGGGTTTAGATATCCGACCGGGATGATCGTCTTCTTGGAAGGACAGCTGTTTACCTCCTTCGGAGGATGAGCCGCTCGACAGATAAGAACACATGACCAAGCTCGCAAGGTGTGTGAGAATCGAGATAGAGTAATCCCCACCTTTGGCTTCTGATGATTCGATCCGATGTCGATGTGGTAGGCGATGTAATACGGCGGCACAGAGCAGGAATGGATGAAGGAGATCAGCCGTGGTTCGGTTGGTTGGGAGGGGATGATGGAGGGCGCTAGAGTAGGGCAAGATTAGAAAAATCCGAATGGAATGGATTGTCCAGGCAAAGTAATAGAATAAGGTAGTCAGTCAGCCTTGAAACATGCGATGGGCTAAAGTAAAGGTGGTAAAATAATAACAATAACAATAATAATAATAATGCAAGAGAACCAGCAATGAGTACCCGTGAAGAAAACATAATAATAATTAATATGACCTGGGACAATTACATTAACGAACAGAGTAGAGAGCCAGATATTCTATGGAGAGCTCTTGTTAATGAGGATGTTTTCAGTCGGGTTTTCAAATCGTAAACTCCGACAGAGACCACGAAAATTCACACCCACGGCAATCTTCGCGTTTGGTGGAAGAACCTTACTGGGACTAAGCATAATCAAAACCAAATCACCATCATTATTACCATGAAGGCCAACAATGCGAGCCAAAACCACTCATCCACCCAACCTACAACCCACATCGCCGTCGAAATCCCTCACCACCCACACCCACACCCACGTCGCCGACTTGGTGTCCACCACAAAGAGATCCGTAGTTTCACATCCTCGCCGCTGTGCCTACCGCCAGCTCTCTGTCACGCGTGTCAAAGTGCCACGAGTAGATCTGCACCGAACCTGATTCCATCCTACCTCCACCACGCCAGAGCCGCCCTTGACAAACACCATCACCACCAACACGGGTGCTATCCACCTGATCCAGATGTCTTAGATTATCCCATAATTGTTCTTGATGAAAGCGGTTTTACGCTATTCACAATAACAGGAACTTGTTGCCAGATGGCTTGACGGGAACTTAGCAATCGGAAATATGTATCACGGTCCTGCACCACCACTGCAGAGGTCTCCGAAAGAAGACGATCGAATACGACGGGATAGCAAAGTTACCGTCACCACCCAACATCTTCCACAATACAATGCGCGGTCACCGACCCATTTCGTACCTTATTCACCTACCAATGGAACCCATCCCAAGTCGCCGTACAATCAACCCTCATCACGACCATCAACCTCGGCAGCTATATCGATACCATCGGGTACAAGCCCGCGCTTGGGGCCACCGCCCTCACCCAAGTCGAATGGTCTGCCACCGAGTAATCCTGCGTACACCCAGAGAGACTCCAGCAGCTCCACATATTACGATCCCACATCAGAACACCGTGAAGGATCGCAGAGTCGAGGTCAGTCACAGTACAACATGCGGTCACCTGTTCAGGTATGTCAAACCGCAACAGGCCTCCAGAACCTCTCCTTTACTGCCATCTATAGCAGAAGGTACTAATCAGAACTATTCAGCAGAGTCGCGATTCTGCCACATTTTCCAATTTCCATGCAGAACCGAAAACTTCGCCAACATCGTACCACTTCCCGGTCGGGCCTCCTTTTCCGCAACATTCGCCGGCCTATCCGACCGCGCACGCACATCCGATGAGCAGACATAGCTCGATTCCGCAATCGCCAGCACAAAGTGCCACCGAGTCACCAGTCCTCCATCAAGCCACTCCAACATATCCTAAACGAAAATTTGATGCCATAGAACATCCAGAAACACGAGAAACCAATGGTATAGATAGCCAGCGGCCGAGCCAGCCGAGTGCCAGGGACGAGCCGAGAACTACGAGGACTTCGGATCCTATGTCGTTTTCGAGCATCTTGTCTAGCAATGCTGCTGATCCACCAAAGTCAACGCCTCGAGCTCTACCAGCATCGAAGCAGTTTCGCAAGACCTCCTATACACCCAATCGAGACTCTACCCCGGCCTCATCAGCTTCACGCAAGACATCTCAGAAACCCGCTCCCTCGGCAAGCGATTATCCTGGCCTTGTTAAAAGATCGGTGAAGACGGAGCAACATTCACCTGCTCCCACAAAGAGTCTTTACAACAACCATAAAGCTGGATTACCATTGACGGATCGGGAGAACGAAAAGGTCAAGAGAGAAATGGCGAAGATCGATGCAATGGAGTTGAGCGATATGGAGTCACCCAAATGGGCGACAAAGAAGCAAGATTATGCGCAGTTGATTCAAAAGCGATACATGGAAACTGAGAACGCCGAGAACGTGAAGCGTAAGGTAAGAGTGGCACCCATTTATTCGATATTGAGAACCGAGAACTAAGCTAGCACCAGCGCCGTCGAACTGCTACGGCTAAAGCTGTCTCAACACAACTTGATGTCTACGAACAAGCGGGTAAACAACGCTTTAGAAAATTTTACGAAGGTGGCGCGCTCGAGGAGGTCCAACGGAAAGAAGTCCAGGACGAAAAGGAACGTAAGAAGGATATGCAAAGGAAGCGCCGACGCGAGAAAACCATACAGCAAGAAACGCAGAAACAGATGGATGCCATGGAGAAGGCTCAGCTAGCGGCTGATCAGGCTGAACGAGAGCGATTCCTTCGCGAAGCGCAGAAGGCTGAGAAGAAGGCCAAGACCACCAAACGAATTCTGGAGCGAGGCGATGCACCCGAGGAGATACGGGAAGTCACACCGATAGCACCGAACCTCGAGGGTGGCACCATGAGCACTTTCCAGACCGGTAATAACGTGTCTCCCGAGCCACCAAAGAAAAAGCTCAAGGGCCCCGCGGTTCGACCGAAGAAGACTAAAGAGAAGAAGCAAAAGGAGATCGCCGATGCTGAGGAAGGCTTCCGCGTCCTACAGGCGCAGAAAGACGAGCCAGTCCCCATCGCGCCAAAGGAGGAGAACCGCCGGGAGCTTTTGATGCGAGAAACAAAGGAAACCAAAGCATCCAAAGAAGCCTCGCCGTTACCCATAACCACGAACTACGCCTCGAAAGGATACCAACAGATATATGACCAGATCTGGAAGGACATAGCGCGTAAAGACGTACCCAAGGTGTGCAGAATCAAGGATAATTCGCTCTCAGTGAAGCAGTCGAACTTGCGCAAGACGGCTCAACTTGCAGCCAAGGAAGCTCGACGATGGCAGTTACGCACCAACAAAGGCATGAAAGATGTTCAGGCCAGGGCGAAGAGAAGCATGCGAGAGATGATGTCTTTCTGGAAGCGCAATGAACGGGAAGAACGTGATCTACGAAGAGTAGCTGAGAGACAAGAACTCGAAAATGCAAAGAAAGCCGAGGCTGACCGCGAAGCCAACCGCCAGAAGCGGAAGCTGAACTTCTTGATCTCGCAGACTGAGCTTTACTCACATTTCATCGGGCGCAAGATCAAGACCGATGAGGTGGAGAGATCAACTGACAGCGCGGATGTTGCTATCTCGAATACAAAAATTTCCCCTGGCAAACCAGATGCGCACACCATCAATTTGCCCGACAGCGTTGGTCAAGTTGGAACCAAAGTCATCAATTTCGAGGATCTTGACTTTGATGCTGAAGACGAGACTGCGCTTAAACAAGCTGCAATGGCCAACGCTCAGAACGCTGTGCAAGAGGCCCAGGACAAAGCCAGAGCCTTCAACGGAGAGGAGGGTCAACTCCAGTCCCAATTCGATGATGGCGAGATGAACTTCCAAAACCCAACAAGTTTAGGCGATGTAGATGTGTCGCAGCCCAAGATGCTAAATGCCCAGCTCAAGGAATATCAGCTAAAGGGCTTGAACTGGCTGGTGAATCTGTATGAGCAGGGCATCAATGGTATCCTTGCTGACGAGATGGGTCTTGGGAAGACTGTCCAGTCAATATCAGTCATGGCCTACCTTGCTGAAAAGCACAACATCTGGGGCCCATTCCTTGTTATCGCACCTTCATCAACCCTGCATAATTGGCAACAGGAGATTACAAGATTCGTACCAGGCTTGAAATGTCTACCTTATTGGGGGAACGCCAAAGACAGGAAAGTATTGCGCAAGTTCTGGGATCGAAAGCACATTACTTATACCAAAGACTCACCATTTCATGTCCTCATTACGTCTTACCAGCTCGTGGTTCAAGACACCCAGTATTTCCAAAAGATCCGCTGGCAATATATGATCCTAGATGAAGCTCAGGCTATCAAGTCGTCGCAGAGCTCGAGATGGAAGAGCCTACTAGGTTTCCACTGTCGAAACCGTCTGCTACTTACCGGAACACCAATCCAGAACAACATGCAGGAACTGTGGGCTTTGCTACACTTCATCATGCCCAGCCTTTTCGACTCTCATGATGAGTTTAGTGATTGGTTTTCCAAGGACATTGAAAGTCATGCCCAGAGCAATACTAAGCTCAACGAGGATCAGCTCAAGCGATTACACATGATCCTGAAGCCTTTCATGTTGCGACGTATCAAGAAACACGTACAGAAAGAGCTTGGCGATAAGATCGAGGAAGACGTTTACTGCGATCTGACTTATCGGCAACGGGCTTACTACGGAAACCTGCGGAATCGTATAAGCATCATGGACCTCATTGAGAAAGCATCAGTAGGCGATGACCAGGATACGGCTACTTTGATGAATCTAGTCATGCAATTTAGGAAAGTCTGCAATCATCCTGATTTGTTCGAGCGAGCTGAAACAAGCTCGCCTTTATCTTTGGCACATTATGCGGAGACGGCATCATTCATGAGAGAAGGCCCTCTTATCAATGTAGACTATTCGACAAGGAACCTCATCGAGTACGATCTTCCTCGGCTAGTCTGCAGTCCAGAATCAATCATCAACGTCCCTGGTCCCACCAATCAGAGAGCCGGATTCAAAGGCAAGTACTTGAAAGAGCTGATGAATATCTGGACACCAGAGAATATCAAGAATAGCTCTGTCGGCAACGATGCTTTCTCTTGGTTGCGTTTTGCAGACATCTCGCCTGGTGAAGCTTACAATGCCTCCCACAAAGGTTTGGCAGAGCGAGCTATTCGTCTTGGGGAAAAGAAGCCACGCCTTGCAAGATTCAATGCCATTTACGGTAAAGGTGAGGATGGTGGCTTCATGCCTACGCATGCTCTGTTCAATATTGTCCAACGGAACGATCTGATGCCGCTTGCCAGTATCACTCAGGAAGGGCGGCTGCATGAGCTCTTTAATGTCTCCCGCACCACATTTGAACAGCAAGGGCTGAACGTGATCGAACAGTGTGCAAGACCTGGTGCTTCTGCGCCTCCGATTGAGATTGCTTGCTCCAACCAGGGAGCTCGGGTTGACAAGGAGAACAACCTCTTTAATATACCCCTGCGTAAGGCTCTATACGGCGTTTCTGAAAAGGATGAGCTAGCCCTTCTTGAGGCCAAGGTTGACCCGTCGGCATTCCCTGTGCATGACATGCTTCCGCCACCATTATCCCAGAGATCCAGGTACACCAATATCCACGTACCTTCCATGCGCCGCTTCGTTACAGACTCGGGAAAACTGGCCAAGCTCGACCAGCTTCTTCGCGATCTCAGAAACGGCGGTCACCGCGTCCTCCTCTACTTCCAAATGACCCGCATGATTGACCTGATGGAAGAATACCTCACCTACCGCAACTACAAGTACCTTCGTCTTGACGGCTCCACCAAGCTTGAGGACCGAAGAGATACAGTTCACGATTTCCAAACCCGCCCCGACATTTTCATTTTCCTCCTCTCCACGCGCGCCGGAGGCCTAGGCATCAACCTCACAGCCGCCGACACTGTCATCTTCTACGATTCTGACTGGAATCCCACCATTGACTCGCAAGCCATGGATCGCGCCCATCGTCTGGGACAAACCAAACAAGTTACTGTGTATCGCATGATCACGCGCGGCACGATCGAGGAACGCATCCGCAAGAGGGCGTTGCAGAAGGAGGAGGTGCAGAGGGTGGTGATTTCAGGAGGCAGCGGCGCGGGAGTGGACTTTAACACTAGGAGCAAGGAGAACCGAACAAAGGATATTGCGCTGTGGCTAGCGGATGATGAACAAGCAGAACTGATCGAGAAGAAGGAGAAGGAGGTTGCCGAGAGGGGGGAGGAGGCGAAGAAGGGTAAGAAGGGCAAGGCGGCCGGGAGGAAGAAGGATGTCAGTCTGGATGACATGTATCATGAAGGTATGCCGGCTCCGCTGAAACATCAAACGTGTATAGATGGGAAACTGGCTAACGGAACCGCAAACAGGCGAAGGCCATTTCGACGACGGCAGCAACAAGCCCTCGGGAGCAGCAACGCCCATTGATCCCCCCGATATCCCGCCACCAGGGAAGAAGAAGGGGATTTCGAAAAAGGCGAAGACGGCTAAGCAAAGATTGGCGATTGCAGACGGTTCTGGGCTCTAGAGGGAACAGGAAGAAAGGGATGTACGCTTAGCATATTGGATGCGTGTAGGATGTGGCTGGGGAATAAACAACAGGGACCAGGAAGACAAGAGGGAGGAACTAAGATAAAAAGCGGTTTGGTTGCTTGGCGTGTCGTGGGCGTTTTTCCTTTTCATGGCATCTTTTTGTAAACATACTCAACATCATCACGGAGAATTGCTGTACTGCTGCTGTGTTGCCTTGGCTTTACGAACCGCTCGGAGAAAGAAGGTCTTGTGGTTGTCGATGAGAAAAAAGGGGCAAGAAAGGGGACTTTTTTCTCTTTTGACAGTGGGAATCAATTAAATTAGAAAACGTTTCCAATCTACGAGTACCTACAGTACTAACCCCCATCCCCCATCTCCCATCTCCCATCTCACAAACTCCCAAAAACTCCCACCCCCGTCTGCAGGTCGCCCCACCCACAGTAGGCTAGCCCCACACTGGGGACAGACACCTGGCTGAGAGTCATTGGCGCCTAAGGCACCGAACTGAAACATATGGCGGGCTGTGTAAAGGCTCTTTCTTACTCATCAAACGTTTTGGGGTGTGTGCTTCTTCCCATTCGTTGCAACTCGGTCGAATATCGACGGAGAGATGTGGTTTGCTTCGTCGTGATTTTGGTTCCGATCACTGCTGAGCTTCCCGGCTGCAGACTTCGCATCTGCAAGGGCGTAGGGCGGGAACGTTTTGATTGGGGGATTTTTTATGTTAGAATAGTTAGTTATTTACAGGTGCGGGCGCTTCGGAGTCGTCGCCATCGTCCTTGAATGGCCAGATCTGCCAACACCGCTGCTTGTCCTCCGGCTTTGCTTCGGTGAGCATTTGGATCCTCCATTCCTTGTTGAGAGCCGCGGCGCGATTGTGATTCTCGGGGTCCGTGCCGCCCTCTCCGTCGATGCCCAGTGTACTCCTGATCGTAGCAAGCACTTCGGCGGCTTCATTCCATTCCCTGCTCTCCTGCGTGGCAGATCGCACTTCCTCGTCCGTGAACGAAATCGGACAGGCACGTTCTCCGACAAGATCGTCCCATTTGGAGTGGACTCCGATCAGGGCTGCTCGAAGGTTAACTAAATCACCATCCCAAGGCATGCCCGCTTGCTTGATCAGATATTGTCGCATGTTCAGGTATGGGAGCCGAAGCGCCCGCATGTGACGTTCACACTTCAGTCCCGTAGCCGCGGTGTAATAGAGGTTTGCCTGTTTATGCTTCAAGTTCATCAAAGCTTCTTCCTGTTCTCCGGGATTCATCTCCTCGAAATTATCGTCGAGTTTCGGCTTCTCCAACGTCTGTGGACGCTCTGGGTCGTGGTCACAAAAAACTGGGAATCCTGATTGGAGAAAGAACGGAAGTATTGAAGCACCTTGCCAGTCAATGATACCAAGTATGTCCGTCGATTGTGGGCGTAAGAAGATGTTACTTTGGTGGAGATCAGGATGTCGGAGGGTTGGTGAGGCAAGGTCTTCTTGCTTGGGTACAAGATAGGGGGCCACAAGACCGTATTGTGAAAGTAAGGAGATATGATCTTTTGGTTCGATGTTTTGCTCCGAGAAAGAGAAAAAGAATTGCCTACGCTGCGGTTGTCCAAGCTTAACAGTCCAAGCCGCTTCTCGTTTGCCAATAGAGGTCAAATAATCCTCTGAGCGAATCCCTGTGACGGTTCGATCAGTAGAGTATTGCGTGACATATACGGGAAAACAAACATGGTCCGCGGTCTAACGTCATTTGGTCCCGCTCCTCTGCCCAGAATGATCTGTTTGCGATAGGCCCGATACCAAATTGGTCAGAGAGAAGGTCCACGCCATTTTGCTCGTTTGGTTTATTCTCACGAACCTCTTCTTCCAAGTCCTCTTTGTAGTATAAGCTCCCGTGTTCCGAAAAACGAGCTGAAAAGAGCCGACTCTCGATGTCTACAATTTTTTCGATGACTTCGGCGAGTTCCTTCGTGGAAAGCGATAACCAGCGAGAAGCAAGACTTTCTCCTTGCATCTTCTCCATTATGATGTACTCTGCACCGACAGGGTTATCGCCACCAACCCGGGAGGCCCACGCAAATACCCTTGGTGCTGGTATGTCCAGTCGAGTACGGAGAAAGTCCATGGTTGCAACCTCGCTCGCGGTCGTATAGTGAGCCGGTCCAGCGATAGGTGTAGGGATCCGCGCGATCACCTCGTATCCATCATCCATCGTAAGAAGAAATATCTTATTAAAACCACCTTCAGTGACCTTCATTATATCGACACATCTGTCTCTTCCTACCGCCATCGCTGCGGTACGCATCAATTCGGATACGTTGAAGCGAACATAGCGCTCGGCCATGCGCTCTTTTTCGTTGAAGCTTGTCAACCGTATTAGAAGGGTCACGGCCAATTCTTTGTATGAGTTGCTTACATCCATCTCCGAGAAGTATGCCGAAAGAATGGTTCGTATATGTCACTGGGAGAAGCATGATCTTCTGATGACCTCATGTGCGCATGTTTTCGAGCCTTCCTCGAATAATTTCGATGCAGATGAGAAGATAATGATAGGACTGTTGATCTGCTGGGATGTGTCAGTTGAATGGCGCGTGCAAGGGTGAAATTTATCAACGACATGATCAAATGGAGATTTGGAGTTGAATGACGTGCCGACAAAACGGCGGATAAAGGTCTCAATTATGACTATCCTCAATTTGAACTGACCTCAAACTCAGATGCGACCACGTCTGCGCCTCTTTAACCTCTGTGACTCATATTCAAAAGGCCATATTTTCCACCCTCCGTCTTCGCCCATTGATTTGATTATCGGTGCTTTTTCGCACTCCACCACAGCCCGGACCGATTGAGGTCGAAATCGTTGGATTTTTTTCTTTTTCTTTTTCTAGTTTTTTTTTTTTGGGAAAATGGCGAGATGGGTGGGGGTGTAGATGTGGATGGGATGGGATGTGGATGTGGATGGATGGATGGATGTGGATGGGATGGGATGTGGGATGTGGATGGATGGATGGATGTGGATGTGGATGAAGAGATGGGTATGTGGATGGGGATGTGGATGGGGATGGGGGATGTGGATGAAGAGATGGGGATGTCGATGGGGATGGGGGATGTGGATAGGGAGACAGGGCAAGGGGGAGAGATAGAGAGATAGAGAGAGAGAGAGAGAGAGAGAGGCTGTATGTATGGGAAAGGAAAAGAAAAACAAGCGAAGCGAGCGAGCGAGCGATAATCCATCAGAAGGGGGGGGGGATGTTGGACTTGGAAATGTTCCGAGGTCGGTGGCCCAGAAACGGATATACGACATTTTACTCACGGCTCACGGGTGCCACCAAAGGGGTCGTGGTTAGATTTCCGAATATTCGTGCATACATCTATTACATCAAACTCCATCCTTCTATCTAGCAAACCCCCCTCACTCCACTCTGCCCTATCATAACATACCAATCCCATCACCCGTCACCCGTTCCCCCAGCCTGTCCTATTCACATCATTCGTTCGTATCCCAATCGCGCCCCCCTCCCCTTCCCCTACTCAAACCGCCCACCGCGCAAAGAGACTCATAGACCACGTAATTACAAAGTGCAGGATCTGCAGTCCCGACAATATAGGCATGGAAGATCAGTAAGCCCATACATGTCCGGGATAAATTGTTGGAAAGAACAAGGGAAAAGTGGTAGAAATAGAAAAGATGACTCTCGGAGAATAAGAAGAAAATATTGTAACAAGCCGAGACGTCATGGCGCTCGTCGAACTGCCCGACATGAATCCCGAAAGTGTGCATGCGTGTATGGCGTAGGAAACTGGAGCAAGCAACAGAAGAACTTTTCGTTGAGGCTGCCCTGTTCGCGAGCTCAAGCGAGTGTTTCCCACGGCCGAGAGAATAATCGCGCATATGTCTAGCAAAGAACTGTATTGGGGTATTTGGACCATCTCGATAACAAACATAAAGTCGTTTTGTAACGCATGCGGAACACGGCGAAAAGCAGCTCCATCTATATCGGTTGCCGTAACAAATGATTTGTAGAAATCATCTGACTCGGTGCCGGCATACCGCCTTGCATTCGCATGGATACCGGAGCCATGGTCGCCATGGAGCTTGGTATATAGTTGTTGTGCTGTTCCGGCGGCGGTGATTCTTCTTCAAGGGCACCAAATTCATTCTCTTCAAGTTCGAGGTCTTCGTCGCTGTATCGGTTACCGATTTCGCCACCGTCAGGGTGAGCTTCGTGGGTGCGACGATGTCTGTCGTGCGGGTTAGCGAACGAGCCTGCCGCCTCGCGATTGGCAGAACTTACTGAGCTAGATTGTCTGATCTGGAAAAGGATTTGCCACAGTGGGGACAGCAATACGGTCGCTCCTGAGTATGCGTTCGTACGTGTCTAAGCGCCGAAATATGTCAGCGGCTGCAGCCATCTTGCAAGAGTAAAAATAGCTACAGTTTGCGGGACGTACCGTTTTAGGTGCTCCAACCTCTTGAAGAGGCGTCCACACGTAGGAATGGGGCAGGAATGTGATTTGTGTGGGTATGGACCCAACTCCATCATCGTAGCGCTTCTAGCTCGTCGTATAGGGCCTGGGCGATCATTACGGGTGGCTGGACTACCATTGAGCGTCTGCGGATGTGTGTTGTCTTGTTGGTATTGTGAGTAATCATCCTGAGGTTGCATCATGCCCATGTTCGGAGCCGGGCTCCCTTCCAATGTCGGTAACGGTGTGCCGTTGCGAGACAGCTCGAGCATTTCCTTGTGCTGCGCGACCATGTTTGCGTAGCCGTTTGGAAGAGCTGGTGGGGATCCGTCTCGTTGCTCATCGCCTTCGGCCATTGGTCCGACAGACGCGGAGATCGAGCGCCGAAGGTCGCTTTGACGATGGACTTGATGTGCCCCGCCATTTGGTGTGGCTCCGACAGCAGCAGCCGCGGCAGCGCCAGGCGGGATAGAGGACCGTCTTCTTCTTTGCTTGTACGTGGGCGAGCCTTCGATGACGGAGTAAACATTGGCCGGAGGATACCCTCTGGCCGTCGAAGAGAATTGCCCTCCTGATAGATTTGAAGGCGGCAACTGCATCATGGAGTTGAAGTTCTGCGACGAGTTGACATCCGGAATGGCGGTGTAAAGACCCGTATCTTCATTTGCAATGTATGCTGGCTCCGCGCCCAGCGATTGCGCAGGCTGAGGTGGAGTGACCGGCTCGAACGAGATGCCTCGATTGCTGTAGTCTTCATATTGGGACGAGACAAAGGATGGCGCTGGCGAGTATTCCATGTACGTAGGCATTGAGGTATGTCTCTGATGTACCCTCGTAAGTGGAATGCCGTTCCGATCGTACTGTAGCTGCCCGTAATCCTGCTCCCGCTTGACGTAATTTGCGGCCACGGCAGATGGCATTTGAACTTGGGAAAATGCTCCCATCGAATGGCCGACCTCCTCCGTCACTGTCGGCATCGTTTGGGGGACTAGTTGCGGAGGTGGCATGGAGTCCACAGCGCGCATAACCGGAGAGGTTGACTGCGAGTAGGCGGAGCTCGCGTTGGCCGAAAAAGACGACGTATTTGCTTGTTGTGCCTTTGTAAGCTGCTCAAAGAGCGATTGAGAGGAATCAAACTCGAACGAGAGAGCCGGTTCGTTCACAGCCATCGTTGTAGCCTCTTGATTCATTTTCTCTCGCTTCAAGTCTCTCTCCAACGCATCGAGGAATAACCGGTCGTGGGGCACACTGTACCAGTAGAATACCTTTTGCTTCTTCTGCGTGCGGATGCAGTTGTTTTTGTACATAAAGTCAAGGAAAGGACTCTTGGGCTCTTCGAGGGACGCATCTGTGCCAGATTTGAGGTTGCGCAAATCCGAGAAGATGCCCTCTTCGAATTTCTTCGAGTTCTTGACTGGTCGCCCAAACGCTTGGAACCGGAAGGACAGGCATCTTACGATGTCAGTACCGGAAATGTGAAATAGGTTGTTCCTGGTGCGGGTCAGTCTCCATCACGTTTGACAACTGCGACGCCTGCCGACTCACCATAGAACGCAAGAAACGTATTCGCCAGTCGGCAGCAGAAATCTACGTATATACTGGTCTGGAGTCCAGTCGACAGGCGCAGATATTAGAAAGTATTTTACTGTTCCGCGCGTTAGCCTCAGGACCACAACCTGCTTCCCTCGAGTGCAGCGCAAAGGTGCAGAAGCCAAGAACGCTGGCACTGGAAATGTCACAGTAAGGTGTACTCACGATTGTCAACTTGTTGAAGAGCAACCTGGGCATCCTGCGGTAAACTTTGCTGAGCAGCATCTGAGAGCATGAAAGTTTCCGGCTTTTGCGGCGGCGCCATGGCGGCGCTGTTCTGCGAGTACATGCTCATCACTACGTCCTGCAATCAAACGATAGGCAACGAAAGCCGGCGACTTGGATATGAAGGGCAGTTCGCGAGCGATGCAACTCGCAACGTTAGAGTCGGCCACGAAGAGAACACGGGGACCCGGATGGTCAGTGTCCGTTGATAATTGGATCTAATCGGGGGGCAGCTAAAGCGCAAAGGTAAAGCGACAGTGGTGTTTTGAACCAAGGGGTCAAAGGTAATGCGGAGGTTCCAGCCTCGAGGCGTCCTGACGCTGGGGGCGGGATAGAACTACTGGCGAAGAGTCGGGCCTGCCCGGTAAAGAATCTCCAAACCGTCGAATTAGGTAAGTGCGATGGGTGAGAAACGTCGAACGGAAGCGATCTTCAAAGACCGTTTCAACGTTACTCTGACGTGAGATGGATGAGTGTTTGAAGAGCTGCGACAGAGGGAGAGGATGAGGTACTGCGGAGGGGTTTGTAAGGGAGTAGTAATTCTGAAGGGCGGTAACTTTGGGGGGGGTGGTACTGGTGGGTGGGAAGAGGAGCACACTAATGTTTTGGAATTTGAGAAGCAAGTTTGGGGCGGGACGACTTGTCCAGTTTCCAGTAATTATTGGGGGTTTGGCGTAGACTGTAGTTGGCGTAGTTGGTTTGACGGTTGCCAGGGATAAAGTGGAAACAAGCGCCGAGGAGGATGGGAGACCATCTAGGGGCAAGGAATCGAGTGGATGATGGAGGAAAGTGGGGAGATATCGGTGGGCTATAATAAAAGGCCTTGCCCGACTAATACATAACCTTTTTTCGAACGGTACCTGTACCTGTCACGCTGTGTAAATCGTGCTGCTTTAGAAAGAAGAACTAGGTACGACTGGCGGCTGGTAGGTCGGTGGTTTAATTATGTCAATCATTTGTTGCTTCGCTCTTCACTTGATTCGGCGTGAAAGGATCTGGATTAATCTTGCTCGCGCCGCACCCTAAGGTACTTACGGTAACAGTCACACTGGATTGGGGTGAACGGGAAGTGATTGTTGAATCGATTGCGTGAGGGTCGGTAGTAGAAGTAGAATTCATCGTTACTGATCATGATACTCGTCGTAAATGACGGGAGGTCAATTCACAGGCATGAGAAGGTATGTAGAGTCCCGTCGTAGCATATGCTTTCTTCTATACCCGCCAGATCTGAATCGGGAAAGGCCTCTTTGCTGACGTGGATAAGCACTGTCAGTGGTCACTAGTCACTACGGAGTACTTCCGTACTGCCCCCGCAACTCAATTGTTAAAGTACAGTAATGATCTACATCTGAACAATGACACGGGAAAGAGACGAGTCAAGTCTCTGTCCGATGATTGGCTCGGAGGTAATAAAAGATACATATGATGATATGAAGGGGATCAAATCACCTTCGCGTCATTGCATGCAAGCCAGACGTTCTAAATTTGGGCCCCCCCGCCACTCGCTTGGGTTTAGTGGATATGTATCATGCAGTCGATTGATGAAACAGTCTCAGGGATTTCACTTGGCGTGCTTCACAGTTCAGACAGGAACCAAAGGAGTCATGTCGCCGTGACTTCATCGTCAATTTGCAACCGGGCCCCGGTCTTGCCATTCTTTGATGGATGGCAGTTCCATGAAGATACAAAGGCCTCCTGTGACCGCTGATGGATTCGTAAAAGAATTATCCATTTCAGAGTATGCGACTCAACCATGAACAGTGAGACACACCAGCGCCCTTTTGCCTGCTGCGTGTCTTGCAAAAGCCAGCACTTTTCTTGTCTTGCAATCCATGATCAACGGTAGCCAACCACTGATGGCCTGCCCGCAAAAGTCTCCAGCAGCGTACAGCCACCAGATCGGAATCAGATAGTCAGTACAAGGCTCGCTGCATGAACCCGTGTCCATCATCGATAGAGGTCAGTGTTCGCTCCGGCGCCGTACGCACTGCACAGCAGCATCCCTTCCGGATAACGACCATGTGAGGCTGAGCCTGAACATACATCGCATGCTGTACGGTCTCGGTCATATGCCATGTGCATTCAAGCTGCGATGGTGATTCCTCGTGCTGTACGGAATACACATGTCCCGCCATAGGAGCGGAAGGGCCATTGCTGTGCCGTCGGTCGCAAGGATGGATGATGACAGCACACTAGGTGCAAGGGAAGGACCCAAGGATGAACTATGTAAGGTCGAAAGTGCACGAACGGGGGTGTTTACCTTATGACTTGCCTCTGATTCCAATTCCCTGGTTGAGCGTCCTTGTACTTCCGTACCTCCGTACGGAATCATGTGTAGAATACCGTAACATTCGCATGAATCGAGCCGAGGTTCTGGAACAGAGATCCCCGCCGCCGCCGCCTTCTTTTCAGGGCCAGTATGATCGACGCGCTGAAACACTCTAACCGCGCCAACAACAACGCGCTGAAGATGGAAAACCCTCTTCTGGACCACCATCGGCGGGTTTGATGCGAACTCTGTATTACAGTATAACCTTATTGTTTCTACTCGTGACGGCAGCGACACGTGGGAGTAAAACATATCCAACATATCCACCCAAGCGTCTCGCTGAGGAGATCGAGAAATACCACAAGAATCCCCCTGGCCAATCAGCTGCAAGTAACGACAACGGCGTAGACGCTGTGTGAAATGACAATGCTGTAGCAGTCCCAATCAACTTCTGGTGATGCCTGTGCCTTCCAAAGCACCTACAGCTTTAAGGCGCAAAAGCTGTCCCAGATCACGACGTAGCATGATTGACGGTTCAAGCGTTTACTGTGCGACCATCACGCATTTCTCTCTTCTCCATGATCAAAGTCTCCTTTCATGCCGTGCCGGAGATGTTGCTACTCCTGGAAAAGTTGCTTGTGGAGCCTGAACACAGAGCCCTTCAAACGAGACAGACCATCATGCAAAGCGATCCTCTGACGAACTACTACTGTGAGGTCCAGTTGCAGATGCGGAAATTGAATGGAAACCTCTTTCCTATTGAAGAACGAGTTGGTGATCCCTGCTTTAAGTATGTAGATATGCTTATGCAGAACGGGGTCACACGTGGGGTCTGATTCTATGAGCCCTCGGCGTACTCGGACCCCAAGCCTTATACACGATGCGATTTGGATCCATAGCTTCGTCTCAGGAAAAGCCTGACTTTTGTTCTGCGACCATTCTGGGTTTATGCCAATTAGGTTACCTTTTCCAGTTGAGTCTCTTCCAACTGGATTGCTATAGAAATCAGGGGCAATCCTGGCTGGTTGATTGATGTCATACAACATTGTCTCCCGGAGGGAAGGACAGCACTGGCAGAATGCGGAAAAGGTATTCCCACTTATAGACTTCACTGTCTGACGGTATTAAGAGACGTCTCCATCGCCGTGAGAACCCACATTGGACATTCGACTCGGAAGAAGTGCTTGTCGCAGGACTTAAAACGAAGGTCAAACATTTTGCCGCCTAGGTATACTGAAAATTTGACAGCTCAAGTTCGATAGCTACAGGTGCATTCTCAACAATATCAGGCCCCCAACGAGCACAGACCCCATAACCGCTTTCTTCCCGTCTGGTAGTGCGGAACGCAGACTACGTATAATTTCTAAAGCTTCTTTGTTGGATCTTGGATAAGCGGCGTTGCCAATCATAGAGTGACCGATGTAGCCCCCGGTACCAATGTGGACTAGAAGCCATTTGGGTTGGAAGACCATTCCAGACCACTGTCTTGATCCCTTCCTAAGGGTTGCCAGTTTAGGGCTAATGATATCTTCGACTGCTGTTGGAGCACAGGCCGCACGCTGGGCACTATATTTCATGCCTGGGCACGTCTGAGCCGAACCAAGCGTCTGTGTACTCAGTATCACTGCGTCGGAAAAAGCTCGTAGCTTAATGTATCGATAAGTGTCGTCCCGAGTCGTCTACCTCCTTCCCTTTACTTTCAATGTCCTCTTAGGTCCCTCAATGTCCGCCACATCTTTCTTGCTGAGTTTGAGCATCCCGCCATGGAACTTGCCAACGCTCGGTGCCCCGACACCTCGTTCCCTTCTTGCTTCAGGCTTCTTCTTTCCTTTCACTGCCTTCTCTAAAATGATACCGTTCTCTTTAGCCTTTTTTCTCCGACTACCATCCTTTTCAGCAGCTTTAGCAATTATTCCTTTTCTCTGCGCTAAAGGCATTTTTCGCTGGGTATATATCGACGATTTTGACCCTAAATCTTGGAGACGCAGGTCCAGAGCTTTATGTCGGGTTTGGCCAGATAAGGACAGAGAGGACTGAGACTCTAGAAGGTGAGACTCTTTCAGTAGGCGTTGCAGTGAGAGATCTTTTTTCAGATTTTCGGCGTCAGTGGCTGCCTCTTTAGAACCGACTTGCTCGGGCGGTTTCCGTTTGGCTGTCGATGTCGACTGGGTGACGGTAGATGGAGGCTTGGTTGACTTGGAAGTAGAAAAGGTCAGCTATCACTCGGAGAAATGGAATTTTTGGGGCCCATACCATAAACATCTTCAGCTCTTCTTTCGGGACATCAATCCTAGAGCGTTGTAGTAACTGGTAGCGAACAATCTGTGCTGGTTCTTCGTCCTCTTCTTCAGGGATTCCAGTCCAGTCTGATTCTGTCTCATCGTTCGGTGGTTGAACTTTGACATCTTGCCGCTTGTATACTGCCTGACGTGAGGCTTCTAGTGGTTTGAACTTGGCCTCGAAGTGTTGCTGTAGCAAAGATTGTAGATGCTGAGAAGCCTCTGTGTCAGTTCTTGGGTCAGCATCGGCACCTGGACTCAGAACCTGGTCTCTGCGTTTCCGCTTGCCCAGTATTGGTGTCATTGTGAGGGTGTTGACAAAGGAGAGTTAAGGCATGGTTGGTGTGCATAAACCTGTGAAAGTGAACTGTATCGGAGTCTCGGGATGATCCGCCGCCGGCCACTTCGGCGGACTACTGGGGCCTTGCAATCAACGTCTACTACAATTATCGCTTCAACAGCCTCACTGTACACTATCCCTACGGTCGGCGCCGACCACTTGAAGACAATCCTACGTTCGCTTGGATATCACACCCGTTCAAAGCCCAGCATTCGAGCTCCCGCCCACCTCCCATCTTCTTATCATCTACGCCGCCACTATCATGAAGCCTGTCGTCTCAGCTCTCAACGCATGGAGCTGGTACTGCCCCATCTCTTCAGCTCTACCCTCCAGATGTGCTGGCCAAAGATAGCTGACAATTACACCTCGATAGTGTCGTGGTCTCCGTCTTTGCCATCATCATTCTCTCCGTCATAGGCGGGCTCTTCAAGGTATGCCCGTGCCCGAAGAATCTTTATACCTTCAGTCCCAGGTCGCTTGAAAAGCGGACTGTTCCTGTTTGAGAACTAGCGAATTCTTGCTAACGTATACTTCTGGATAGAATGAACACCATAGTATGGTCGGTTCAGTAAAGGATCCGGACGACCCCAAGGGAGTGGCTGCCAGCATTTTCGCCGCTGTGGCTGTTTACGCCGTACGTCTCTTACCTTCCTTGAGGCTCCGGATGTGGTCATAAGCGTTGCGAGGGTGCTGGAGACTTGACGTCGGATGCTGATAAAATTTAGGTGTTCCTTGTTTTCTGCGGCTTCCAAGCCTACCTACATGTACGAGCAAGCAAAAGGGGAACTATAGCGCTGAACTAGAGCGTGCACTGGGTAGTCAGGCCATTGGTTCAGGATGTTCTATGATTTAAGGTGGAGTTGGTGTTTATTGCTTGTAGATCTGGGGGTTCCGCCTTATCATAACAGACGGGCATGATTGCAGCTTGGAGATGCTAAACGGTTGCATCATATCTACGATTCTGGAGACTTTGTGTAGAGTACTGTATAGCCTAACCATAATATGGGATGGGCCCTACCTACTCCTTACGCCACGGCTGTGCCTATGACCTTGAATCTTGGTGGTATCTTAGTGCCCTAATGCTTAAATGCTCGAGTGCTCTCGATTGCAAAACGCCCCGAGTCCGTACATGCATATTTCGTGACCAATCGAACCAAGGCCTCAATCTTCTGCATAACCTTCCTCACTGTCCTCCGATCCTAACATCTTACTCATGTATGGCCCATCCAGGGAGTAACCAAGTTTACCATAGTAGCTTCTAACGCCAACGCCCGAGATTACACTGATCTTTTGACTGCCATGTTCATCCCTCGCTATTCTCTCCGCTTCTTCCATCAACAAAGTCCCGTATCCTTGATGCTGGAACTTTCGTGGGTCCCTTGCATGCACGGGTACCGCTGAGCCATAGACGTGCAGCTCTCTAACAAGACTAGAAGGCTGAGAAGTAAGCTCCGGTCTAAACGTATGGGTGTCACTGCACTTCCGCAGACGGAGCAGTGCAATTAATATATCTTGCTTCGGATCCTCGTACGCCAGGAATGTCTCCCATCCTCCATTTGCCACATAATCACGCCGTACAAGCTCAACCTGTGAAGGTCGGATTTTGTTCTTGACCTCGTTGATGCCGACTTCTCGTGTCCGCACATCCCGACAGGTAGTGCCAAAGTCCTTCATCCGGCTCAGCGCAAGTTCTCGTAAGTTACCATTCTCGACACCGGACGTTACCAAGGGCATGGGGATATCTCTTTGGACTCGATAAATCCGAGTCCACGGAGGTATTAGCGCTAGAATCCTAGCTACGATATCTATCAGTGCATTCGGTGTGTAGTTCTTGTATCTTCCAGTCCGCCACAGCTCGTATAAGCCAGTCCCTCGAATCACAAGGGTAGGATATATCTTGAGGCCATCTGTTCGAAAGTCTGGGTTCTCAAAGTACTCCCGAAATTGATCGAGATCTCGTTCCATCCCTACATTGGGTAGATCGGGCATCATATGGCTGACGACTTTGAAACCCGCGTCTTTGGCTAATCTGAAGGTCTCTGCCACTGCCGCAACGGTATGGCCTCTATTAGTGTCTCGTGCAACGTCTTCGTATAACGATTGAACACCGACCTCTAACCGCGTACAGCCGTACCGTAGCATGCTACTTAAATGTGGGGCTAAGCAGTAATCCGGTCTTGTTTCGATTGTTATTCCAACGCATTTGATATTACTCATCTCTCCTGCTTCAACGGCCTCATCAACGTTTTCACCTTGATAACCACTTAACGCGTTATGTAGCTGTGATATAAAACCATCCCGATAGTCTTCAGGTAACGACATGAATGTCCCTCCCATGATGATATATTCAACCTTGTCGACGCTATGCCCTAATGACTTGATCTGGTCCACACGCCCTCTAGCTTGCTCGAAAGGATCATAACGAGCGCGTATAGCCCGCATAGAAGTTGGCTCATACCCTGTGTAAGATTGTGTAGAGTATTCGAAATCAGAATCAGGACCACCCGGGCAATAGACACATATGTTACCTGTGTAGGCTATATGGGGACACCTATGAGGCTTACACATAACAGCAACAACAGCTATACCTGAAGAGGTCCGGATTGGCTTCGCTATCAGTTTTGGTAATATGTATTTCTTGTAGTGCTCTGGAACGGCTGCTATAATGGCTGTTAATGGTGGCTGGTTGCTCAGCCTATGCTTCTTCGCCATTTGACCTCTTAAGCTGTTCAGGTTCAGATCTTTCTTTGGCTGAGAATCATCTTGCTGAGCCTCATGGTCCTGTATCAGAGCACTCGCAATATCAGAACATGCATGCATAAATCGCTCATTTTCCGGAGGTAACTTCAGATTCTTCGGTAATTTAATTTTCATAGCTGTTGACATAGTCATAGTTTCGGTAGCCATATTGCCAGTAAAGGCCCGAGACCTCAGTATATCTGAATAGTTCGATGAAGGAGAAGTTACAGCGTAAGACGTCGCGATTTAATGAGGTGACAAAATTATATCGCGCTAGAGTTGACGTTGGTGCCGAGGGTCCCAAGCTCCGCTCTAGCCTGTAGCTTTTGGACCAGCAGGGCCAACCTCTATTGCTAGACAGCACAACTTTGAAGGTCTCGTCCTCTCGCAGCGATGCAAGTTTTCAGACGGAGTACTACGGTTGCTTTGCGCGCCGCTGCTCGAAAACAGGGCTACTCCACGGCGGTCTCATCCTATGCTGCAACGGCAGAGAACCTACGCATAAATAGCAATACCAAGGTCATTTATCAAGGCTTCACTGGAAAGCAGGGGACGTAAGTAGTATATTATGGGATCGCTGCTGTTAAACGGCTGCTAAACCTCTTGCAGATTTCACGCGCAACAAGCCATTGACTACGGTAACTCATTCCACCCAAGGGCGAAGCGTTAATAACCTCTGCTAATGGACTGCAGGAACTAATGTTGTTGGTGGGACCAACCCCAAGAAGGCTGGAGAAACACATCTAGGAAAACCCGTATTTGCGAATGTCAGGGATGCCGTGCAAAAGACCGGAGCCACAGCTTCAGCGATCTTTGTCCCTCCGTCCGTAGCAGCAAAGGGTATCGAAGAGGCGATCGAAGCGGAGATACCTCTTGTCGTGTGTATTACAGAAGGAATTCCTCAACATGACATGGTTCGCATTACAGACATCCTCAAGACCCAGGGCAAGACGAGACTGGTTGGGCCCAATTGCCCTGGCATAATTGCTCCAGGTCAATGTAAAATTGGGATAATGCCAGGCTTCATTCACAAGCGTGGTAGGATAGGTATTGTCTCGAGGTCGGGTACACTCACATATGAGGCTGTTAACCAGACGACACAAGCTGGTCTCGGTCAATCGCTCGTGATCGGTATTGGAGGAGATCCTTTCTCAGGGACAAACTTTATCGACTGTCTGAAGGTTTTTCTAGAGGATGAGGAGACCGACGGTATAATTATGATCGGAGAGATAGGTGGATCTGCTGAGGAAGACGCGGCGGACTTCTTGAAAGAGAAGAACACGATGAACAAGCCTACTGTAAGCTTTATTGCAGGTATCTCAGCTCCACCAGGAAGGAGGATGGGCCATGCTGGTAAGCCATAGAGATTGCATTACGCTGAAGTTACGTACTAAAGCGCATACTAGGCGCGATCGTGAGCGGCGGCAAAGGCGGTGCAGACTCGAAAATATCAGCGCTCGAGGCTGCTGGTGTGATAGTCGAACGGAGTCCGGCCTCTCTAGGCAAGACATTACATGCTGAATTTGTCAAGCGGGATCTGATTTGAGATTCTTGAAAATTTAAGAGCTGTGTTCAATTTCGAGGTTGAGTGTGGACACTTCCGCGCAATGCTTTCTTCTGCAAGTGATTTTCCATATCCCCCTATCCGTTTGCATGTACATTCTAGACATGATACTTTCCTCCCATCACTGGTGGCTTGAACAGTCAACCAATGCCAGCGGATACGACGCAAGCAAATGAAGTCTGGGTTCTCCTCACCATGGACTTCCTAAGCTTGAGCATGAGTTCGAAAGTGGTGGAATGGGATATTTTGAAGCAAAGGTTGAGCAGCGTCGGGGCAACGACTGATACTAATTTCATAATGAAAGTCATTCTCCACATATGTCATGTTGCTGCCCGGGTCGAAGTATTTGGAACTGTTAATCTACAAAGCTCGCTTATGTAATATCTAGATCTCGTAAGGTAACTTATGGTGGAATAGCTTCGTAGAATTACCCTATTTGCTGTCGACAATGTGCCTGTAGAACCGCGCTTCCACCTCCCCTTCGCCAGCCATGCTCTCAGGTATCTTGATTTTCAATCAGAAGGGCGAGAATTTGATCTTTCGTGCCTTTCGCAATGATTGTAGGTCTGTCAGCCATAGCTTGTTCTCCATGCCAATCAGCAAGATGTTTCACAGTGTAGATTTTGAACAGAGCTTGAGTACTCATCCGCTGACTTTCTGCGATTCAGGCCTCGGCTTGCAGATGTCTTCCGTATACAGGTCATCTCTAACGCTCAAGTCCGCTCTCCCATCCTCACCCTTGGATCGACCACCTTCAGCCATGTGAAGCACGAGAACATATACTTGGTGGCTGTGACAAAGAGTAATGCCAACGCAGCGCTTGTATTCGAGTTTCTGTATAGGCTCGTTGCTCTCGGCAAGGGTTACTTTGGAAAATTCGATGAGGAGGCAGTCAAGAACAACTTCGTGTTGGTTTACGAGCTCCTAGATGGTGTGAACGCTTGCTTTGGACCTCAGGAGTTTAATGGCTGATTTCTGCCGTGAACAGAGATTTTGGACTTTGGATACCCTCAGAATACAGAGACGGATACGCTGAAGATGTACATCACTACCGAAGGGGTCAAATCAGAACGAACGATGGAGGATTCATCAAGAATCACAATGCAGGCTACAGGTGCTCTATCATGGCGACGATCAGATATCAAGTACCGGAAAAACGAGGCCTTTGTGGATGTAATTGAGGATGTCAATCTCCTAATGTCAGCTACTGGGACTGTATTGCGAGCCGATGTCAACGGGCAGATAGTAATGCGTGCCTATCTTTCCGGGACTCCGGAGTGCAAATTTGGTCTCAACGACAGGCTGCTTCTGGATGGTGAAAGTCTTACGGCACCTTCAGGCAACACTGCGGGTACAAAGGCTACCAAAGCAGCTGCAGGTAGCGTGACGCTCGAAGATTGTCAGTTCCATCAGTGCGTCAAGCTGGGAAAGTTTGACGCTGATCGAATCATCTCCTTTATTCCACCAGACGGAGAGTTTGAGCTCATGCGATATCGGGCAACGGAGAACGTTAACCTTCCTTTCAAGGTTCACGCGATAGTCACCGAACTCGGCAGGTCAAAAGTCGAGTACAGTATAGCTATCAAAGCCAATTATGGGAGCAAGCTCTTCGCTACGAACGTCGTAGTACGAGTACCAACTCCTCTTAACACGGCTAAAATTACCGAGCGAACCTCTCAAGGGAAAGCCAAGTACGAACCCGAGCAGAATAACATCGTTTGGAAGATCCCTAGGTTTACGGGGCAAAGCGAATATGTTCTCAGTGCGGAGGCGTCCTTGACATCTATGACGAACCAAAAGGCCTGGAGCCGTCCACCATTAAGCTTGAATTTCTCGCTCTTGATGTTCACCAGCTCAGGTCTCCTTGTTCGGTATCTAAAGGTTTTTGAGAAGAACAATTATGGGAGTGTGAAATGGGTACGATATATGACTAGGGCTGGGAGTTACGAGATAAGGTATACCAATTGTCGAACTGCGAGCGACGGTGGAACTGACATGTTATCAGATTCTAATGCATCACAAATTACACAATTGATCCCAAGTTTTTCTAGCATTTACATTAGCATGGCGTTGGTGGCACCCTCGGAAGGAAAGGGACTCTTCATTGGCTGTATGGAATTCACTGTATCTAAACTTTTCCTCGTAGGCATGAGACCATTGAGAAGAAGCCAAGCTCGGCTCCATGTTAGCAGGCCACATCGTGAGCATTCACGACTTCGTCAAAGTACTCAAATCCAAACTAAGTTGAAGCAAGACTTCAATTTTACAATCGCTATCTAAGCAAACTCCGTCGAGTAGTAGGTGATTGGAAAAAGCGAATCGCGTCAGCAGCTATCGGACCAATCCACCTATGTATGCAAGAACCACCAATTGACTGCTCAACAATGTATTAACACACTTCCATCCTTTTCCCTCGCCTACCCATGGCATAACCCGAAACTATTTTCAACAAAACCTCCACTGCTGCCTTATTCGAGATAGACCCGAGCTAGTCGAGAGGTAATGGTTTGGAGTATGGGATAGTGGGACGGTCGTTAAGACGTAGAGAGAATGTTGGGAATGTCGATTGAGTAGTGTTGGAGCGTTTACTTGCTGGAGAGACGACGGTAAGCACGTGTTCAATTCGAGCACACACAGCAGTTTGCAAAGCGTCTCCAAAAGACAGCGTGAGTTTTAGGGACGCAAGGAAGCCTTACCTGCGGGCTCTAGTCTTTCTCCTCTTACGCTTGAGTCTTCGAACGCGCTTCTTCCTCCACTTAGCTCTCATCTTCGATAAATAGGTGAGCTGGTCAAAGACGCAATGTCAGTCAATTGATTTCATATGTGATGCTAAGGGACTTCATTCATTCCGAAGAGTGATACACGCGTCTGTCAAGTTGGGGAGTGAACTCACTCGTTATGGAGGATGAGGTTGTTGCTGGTGCAAAGGTTTGGAGCTCAAGGTGGGGATTTGTACAGCCGTGTGCGGTTACTAAGCAGCCGAGGAGCGCTAAGGGTTAATAAGCGATTTTCTATTTGGTCACAACTCATCAGACCATATCTCAGTATAATTGTAATCCTTCATACACCTTGCTCTTACCTGAAAATAGCTAGCCGTTTCATCGCCATTGTCTCTAGCTATGACACAGCCTAGTCGTTACGAAATGAGTGGAAGACCTTGCTTTGATCGAAGCAGTAAATCTCACTCATACGAGTAGTAGAAATATCTATTTATTTCTGGGGCAAGACGTTTCTTCCAATATGTCTTCAGCTCTACTTGGTTACCTAGAAAGAATCGACGATACCGGAGAAGAGTATTGTTAGTCAACCTGCACCATGCCATGTAGCTAGTTCCTCAATCCTGTACAGGCCAGTATGGAATTCGTGAAGGCGAGGAGATTTTTATAGGGAGAGATAAAAGAAGCTGGTACGCAATTCTCATCAGCTCCAATGTGATGCTGACTGTCCCAGCCAAATTGTCCTTGATGACATTACAATCTCCAACAGACATCTACGGATTTATTCAGTGATCTACGATCCCAATGTTCCCGACGTCAAGCCCTTCGTGTACGCTGTGGATATCTCTACCAACGGCTGTCAATGGGTTCCTAAGATTCAAGGCTCTAAGAAGCCTTATCCCATGGGGAAGAGTAATGCTATTCTTCTTAGTGATGGCGACAGAATTCTTCTAAGTAACGGCACGTCCTTTATATTTGTCTCTTGTTCCTCCACTAGAAAGCTTCCGCAAATAGTGGAGTCGAATGAAATACAAGAACTGGAGAAAGATGTAAGTCGATTTCTCCATAACGACCTGTTCCGGTGCTGACAGCCGGAAGTGCTTCAACAATTTCTATATCGTTACGGATCGTAAGCTTGGTGCTGGAGGAACCGGCCAAGTATTCATGGCGATGGATGTTTGGAGCCAATGCCAGGTTGCCTGCAAGATTGTTAATTTGATAAAACCCATGCGGAAACAGGCCGGAGAACAACGACAACTCAGAGCAACCCTTGAAACGAGATGGCAGATCAAAATGTGGAGAGAGGTGGAACTTTTGAAGCATATCAGCCATGTAAGGTGGACAGCTTCATGATTGATAGTGCTAAATTTACGTATAGCCAAACATCATTACAGTTAAGCGAGTTTTTTACACGGAACATAACCTGTATGTCGCGGCATCAAACGTTTCTTACCCAGCTGATCTATCAGCTATATCATTGAGGACCTCATAACAGGCGGCGACCTTGTCTCCTATATCGAAAATAAAGGAGGATCTCTAAATGAACCAGATGCCTGCATTACAGTATATCAACTGCTCCAAGCAGTGCAGTATCTGCACGGTGAGAACATCGTACACAGAGATATCAAACCAGAGAACATCCTTATGAGCCCATCAACTATTGGGCCAAGAGTGATCTTGACAGATTTTGGTGGTGCTATTAAGGAGGTAGGCCATGGACATCGGCCTAGAAGAATGCAGACTATATGTGGTACATTGGATTTCGTCGCTCCGTGAGACTCTACAACATTAGCTCGACCTTGCAACTTACTAACACTTACTGGTAGGGAGGTTAGGGGCGAAAATCGAACGGTGAACCAAGCCGGCTATACAAAGGCTGTGGACATGTGGTCGGTAGGCTGCGTGACAACTGCGTTACTTGCTGGTAAATCCTACTTCGTAAATACACAGGACTCTGACTACAGACGCAATTCCTCTGCGGCCATCATCAAAGCGGCAGCAGAGTGTAACTTGGACAGATTAGACAACAGCTTAGCTTGGCTGGGTATTAACCAGCAAGCAAAAGGTTTGGTGAAAGAGCTACTGGTATTGGATGAAACAGTGAGACTGACCGCACAACAAGCGTTGCAGCATCTGTGGTTCACTGAAGGCTCTAGGGGAGTATCCTTAGGAGAGACCTATAAACAGACCATTGAAGGTTGGAGGCCATGGTCTCCAGGCTGGGATTTTCATACGCATTTGGATTGTTTTATCGAAGCACGAATAGCCCAAAATGATGTGACTTAATTCCTACCCGAAGCTTCAACTGTCGCTAACTAAGGATAGCCCCGACGACGTCTTCTCTCGCCACAGGCGAAGGAAGAGGTTACCAAAGCCAGCTACCAGCTTCAAAGTCGACTGCCAGAGCAGCTCAGCGGCTCTAGCATCCAAAATGCACCTTACGTATGCAACGTAAGGGGTAAGCAGCTCGACTCAAAAGACCTATCGCATTCAACACAACATCAAGAGCCAATGGGAAGTACTCGTCCAGCAATTACTCGAAAACAAAGACAGAGCGTTTTACTTAGTACGAATGAGCTCGCCATTTATACTGAACTCGAACACCACTATCGGCCTTGGAATCCTCTGTTAGAGGAACGTTTGTGTTCCAACCGTGATAACCAGGTGTTTAGTCGTTACATATTAGATACTCCTCGGAAATCGTCGGCTTACTTCCATACTGCAGTACGAACCATACCGGAAGAGCGTGGAGAGATTAGTTCGACAAAGCGGCGTAGGACCACCCTCTATGATTACGAGGATGCTGCAATTCATACCGAAGCTGGCAAAGAAAATCGAGGATTTGTGTCTGCTAAGACATACAGCAAGACGATTGCGAAGAAGCGGAGTGAGAGAGCGAAATGATACTGATGCGCATTCTCTATGGATCATGAGTATTGCTCATGTTAATTTCTAAAAAAAATCTTACTTTTACCAAGCTCTCATTATCGGTGTGTAAGCTGCTTCCGGGCCTGCTGCTCCCGAAGGCTTCCATCAAAGCTTCTAAGTATAAGCTTTGCATTTCTTACAATATTCTGCTCTTCTTCCTTATCGCCACTCATCGCTGGATCGAGAACTCCTACCTTAGGCGGATCCCCTCAGCTAAAGGTCGTGACAACAAGTGCTACCAGCAAAAACCTCTCAGCATCATGGTTGTGGTTTCTTCCCTAGGATAGACTGGTTACCGAAGTCTTGGTTCTTAGGGACTACTCAGTTGACTTTTCCAAGCGGTCACTGTTCCCAACGGCCAATAAAGATCCACGCTGTTCTCTTCATCCAAGTCTCGTATATGGTAGTCAAACGCAGTGATGGTCTCTCGAGCCAGTTATTCACGTTTATCCATATGCCGCATCTGGTTCGCTTCACAAGCCGCCTGCTTATTCTGTATTTCTTTGATTCGCGGAAAATCACAGCGGCAGTCACTGATGCAAAGCGCTTAACCGCAGTCTTTATTATTCATGTGGTCTGGGCTCTTGGGACGGAGTCATAAGTTGAAGGGCGTTTCTATGAGAGATTCTCACATTTTAGTTCACTTCTCAAAATCAACCGTTGAGCTTTCTCTGCATCAGGGGGTGCCCCTCTGTCATTTAAAAAGCCTCTGCAGCTATTCACTCGCATTAGTGAATTAGTGCCCGTGGAAAGCAGCAGTAAAGACCTCGAAGTCTTTCCCTTTGTTCTAAGTAAACTCTTCCGTAATTCTTTGATGGCTGGATCATCACGCACTCTGTAAAACAGTTGTATTCTCCATTCTGTCCTTCTTTGACTAAGGTTCGCCGGGTTTCGCCTCCGCTTCCTATCTTCTCATATTGCTTCTCGACATCATTGATTAATATCTTCGAGTGCAGCCCACCATGCACTACAAAGTATTAACCTCCTCCCTAGTGGTGCTTGGTGCCTTGACAGGTTTCTCTAATGCATTCTGGCGAATGTCGTGTACGGTCATTCAAACCGGTCGAATCGACCCTGTCCGATACTCCGGTCGAGTCGCCGACCACGTCCATAAGATCGCTGGCGCTTCAAGTAAAAAAACCTCTCGCTCCCAATCCCGAAACAAACACAGCTGACCCAAACCACTCCAGATTTCAACCTCAACTCCACCTACGCCACCCTCCAAACCTCCAACTGCACTTCCTGCGAAATCCAAGCCGACAAATCCGCCTACTGGACCCCCTCACTCTACTATCAACACCCTAACGGCACCTTCCAAGAAGTCCCCGCCAACGGCATGACCGTCTACTACCTCGGCCGCGGCACCAACCGCTCGCACATCCAGCCCTTTCCCCCCGGCCTCCGCATGCTCTCCGGGGACCAAAACGCCCGCACCTTCGACACCCAAACCCTCACCTCCCCCACCGGCGGCCGCCCCGTCGCCGAGCGCGTCAGCTTCGCCTGCCTAGATAAGGCGCCGCAGAAGGAGACACCGCACCTGGCGCAGACGAGCTGCGAGAACGGGCTCAGAGCGCAGATCCATTTCCAGTCGTGCTGGGATGGCGTCAACCTGTACAAGCCCGATCAATCGCACGTCGCGTATTTGAGCGGTATCGACAACGGCGAGTGCCCGCGCAGCCACCCGGTGCCGTTTGTGCATCTCTTCTACGAGGTCTTGTACGGCGTCGCGCAAATCCATCCCGCCGGCGGCAAATACGTTTTCAGCCAGGGCGACACCACCGGGTTCGGCTTCCACGGCGATTTCATGAACGGCTGGGACGCGAAGGTTTTGACGGAAGCGGTTGCAAAGTGCGCAAACACGGTGGATGGGGATGTGGGCAATTGTGATGTCTTCAAACCCACGCACGTCATGGATACCGAGAAGATATGCCCGCCGCAGAAGCCTTTGAGCAATGAGCCTGTGCGCGGGTTCATCGAGAATTTGCCGGGGAACCATACTATTGGTGCGGTGCCGGCGTTTGTGGGGAAGGCGGCGAGTGGGAGTGATGGGGCGGCTTCGGTGACTGCGGTGTATGGGGGGACGAGCTCGAGTAAGACGATGGCTTCGACGACGGCGGCGTCGATGCGTGGGAGATAGGGTTAGATGATGGGTGTGCTGCTGATTTCCGACGTAATGCTTGCCTGCATGCGTTTCTTTTTTGTGGATTCTATATCCATCCACCCCTATACGTATTTCCACTTCACTCCACACACCTCTCTCCGCGCCCCCTTGCTCACGACTTAATCCTCCCATACCCGCTGCCCTCCACACAACCACTCCTTCCAAACCATTCCTTCCGCAACCACTTCTCCCAACTTCCGTCTCCCCTCTCCCATCTCTCATACCTCAAACCCTCCCCAACCACCCCCCCCCCCTCCCCCCCCAACTCCCTTAAACCCCAAAAAAAACCTCCTCCAAACCCCCACCAACAAGCAGACCCCTCCCCCAAACACCCACAACACCACACCATCAACCACAACCGCTAGATCGGCACCCAAGACGACCGAGCGACAGCTTGGCTTCTATATATCTTCCAACAGAACCCGAGACTGGATGATGAGGAGGAGGTATACCTGACATATATATAACAAGTCAACATGTGGAGAGAGAAAAGATTCAACTAGACTTTTCGTTTTCATTTTCATCCATCCTTCCCGAAAAACCGTCCCAAAGCCTCTCTCTCTCTCTGCACTATGTAACCCTGATTTACGATACCAAAAAGAACAATTCCGCCATATTATAATCCCCCGTAAACCTTTTCACAACCACAACCACAACCACAAACCTTGGGTAGCAGACTTGATTATATATATATATATCCAGATCCCACCGATCCGATCCTCGCATCCCATCTCAGAGTCTCTGCAGTCAAAAAAAGGATGGCGGAGTTTTTTTTGGAATGGCTGGAAGAGAGGATGTGTGGGTTTGGTGGTTGGGGAAGGAGGGGGTTTGGTGGAGTTTTTCAAGACTGTCGAGCTTGATTTGGCTTCAGTAGAGTTTTGGAGAAGAAGAGCAGACGTTTTTGCGGAACCTTTTTGCTCGAACCCTGGATGCAAAAGATTCGAAGTGAGGAGGGGTAATATATATCCCAACGGTTTGAGACGGAGGCGAGCATACATGCTGGGGTGAGTGGATGGAAGAAAGAAAGGAAAACTCTAAATGGCTCAGCACCAAACAATCCACCCCCCATCCCCCCTCTCCCCTCCCATCTCCACCATCCCCCCAATCAAGCACCCATTCTATACCCACCCCCCAACATCCACCCTCCCCCTGACCCTCCTCCCGCCCCTCCGCACTCCCACCCCGGCCCCCTCACCGACAAGCAACCTCCAGCGCTCGCCAATACTATCCTTGCCCGTCCCCAGGCGTCTTGCGCAATCGTCCCAGTCTTCGCGGCGCACGCGTAGTTTCGAGAGGAGGAGGGTGATGAGGGTTTCGTCGGAGAGGGGTGGCGACCAGGGGTCTGGGGTTTGGTGGTGCGGTGGTGGTGGGGAGGAGGTGGAAGGTTCGTGGGGGGGCATGCGGAAGGTGAATTGTTGCGGCTGCGGTGGCGGTTGCGGTGGGGTGTTTGTTGGTGATGCGCGAGGTGGAGAGGAGGGTTGTAGAGCGTCAAAGTCGGCTTGCGCCAGGCCCAGCGGTAGGGAAGGCGGGCACATGCGCTGTCGTTTCGGCGTCGATGGCTTTGCGCGCTTCATGAGCTCGCGCTCGCTGCCGTCGTCTTCGATGGCTCTGCGTCTCTTGTTCATTCCTCTCTGCGGCATCGCCGGCTGCTGTGGCTTCGTGATTTTGGTGCGATGCGATGCTGTGCGCTTCGGCGGCGCGAGCGAGATGGGGCTTAAGAGTCGTGGAGGTGGGGAGATAGAGGATGGAGGTTCGGCGACGAGGAAGGTTTGCAGTGCGCGGCAGGTGGTGAGGATGTTGGAGGTTATTGGAGTGGTGGGGTTGGATGGCGGTGGGGAGAGCAGGCGGAAGGGTGGGAAGTAGGAGTTTGTGGGCTGTGAGCGCGGGTCGCAGGGGAGTGCTGAAGGTAGTAGCATCGTGCGCGAGCAATGGTAGGTGTCGTGAGGGTGTTTTGGAGGTGCTGCCTTGGTTGGGTGGCGGATGCGCCTGGAAGCTGGCAATGCGCCGGAGGATGGTATGGACGTAACAGTCGTGGGTTGGTTATCTAAAGTAGGCAGAAGCAATCGCTGCAGCTATGCGATTCGAATGATAGCACTTTGAACAGTTTCGCGACGCGATGGTTGTGGATGTTGCGACGAGCAAGAGCATGACAGAGGATGACTCTTTGACAAAGACGGAGCGAGAAAAGGGTTGCGCCAGGTGAGGGTCTCTACTGTGGTAAGTAGCGGCCCTGCATTCCCGGCTCACGCGTTAGCCTTGGCCTCTTCAGTCTTCCCCCCAAGAGTCACCACATCAAACCAATAGGGTCCTTTCCGAGCACACGATGGCTTGACCTAAATCCACACCAACAGTGGTCCAAGCCCATGGAAATGAGGGTCAGAAGACCGTCACAGATCCTCCGCATCCTTGTTTGACGTTACGGTTCCTGAGCTCGAAACCATGGGTGGCCTCTGAGCATAGGCCATGAAACTAATGGTTTTATCATATGTACAGTACTATCGTCCTCTAACGCTTCCTAGAGCTTAAGAAGCTACCCCTAACTCTTCAAGGAGATTAATTATGAATCATCATCACCAGGGTCATGAGAGGCAAACAGGTAGCGTTGTGCTTTCCTTTGATCAATAATTATCGAGTTCGTGAATCTAGTAAACAGTTGATGAGTCGACCACATCACGGAGGGTGTGATGTCTCACTCCAACTGTGCTGAGCTATCTTTAACGATGCCCTCCCCTCCTGCCTGCAACGACTGGAACTCTTCAACCGTCCCCCAAAGGCTCTCCATAAGGCCAACACAGTGAGGCAGACATTAGCAATCATCGTCTCCTGAAGCGGAACTTTCCAGCTCTCAAGTCCATCGCTCATAGGATAGGCTTGAGATCCACAATTACGGTATGATATAGCAGATCGTCGATCGCTGGATTTCTTCAAGTCGGACGCGTCTTTAGCGGTGTTGGACGCGTCCAGCTCGCGATTGCCTCGGCCTCGAGTACAAAACTAGTCTTGATCCGGAAAGGCCTGCTGTTTGTGAGAAGATGATGCCCATTTGGCTCGAGGAAAGGTAAGGTATCAACGGTGTTTCAATATCTTATGTGACAAATAGGCTGCTAAGCTGGAGAGATGGTATATAGTCGACCAAGTAACACCCGCTGCTATTGAAAGGGCATGAAGATAAAGCCCGGGGCATAATTACTAAAGCACCCATCTCACCATATCCTATGTTCCTGTGCTTGTCCGACATCGCCCTCGACTTTATCCCCCACCCGCCAACGCCTCCCCCACAGCTTGCCCCACAACCTGAGAATACCCACCGAAAAGGATCCCCTTCAGCACCGCTTCCCCTTCCGCAACCGACCACTCCCCCGCCTCCACCAACCTCTTCTTCCACGCCTCCTTCTCGTGCGCTTCCAGCTCTTCCCATTTCTTGGCTTCGTGTCGGTCTTTAATCACTTCGTCTGGGTTTCGGAGCTCGGTGGATAGAGCGAAGGATGAGGGGTCTTCAGAGGTGGAGTGCCGGATGATGATGTCCTTTTGGTGGGTGTGGTGCGAGGGGTTGTGGCGGTGGGGGAGGATGTCTCGTAATCGTAGTTTGTGCTGGGTCTTGTGCACTGCGTGTTCCGCTTGCGCCTCAGCCTTTTCTGCTGCATGTACGACCTTCGCTTCTGCGCCCTCAACCGCCTCTGAGACCTTGTGTAACGGTGTAGCTACTTGTGGGACCTCTGCAGATAGATTCTCGAACATGTACGGTCGTGCGATATATCCATGCACCCTCTCGCTCAACCATCCCTTCGCACCCAAGTACTCTGGTGTACCGCCTCTGATCTCTGTAAATGCTTGCAGCAAGAATGCCCCGAAAGCAATCACAAGCGCTGAAACAATGATAGAGAAAGTGAGCTGCGCGGACTCACTGCGGCCAGGGGAGACGAGGACGTAGCGCCGTTTTGGGGTTTTGACCGAAAGGGACGGGTACGGCGTGAGAGGGAGGGTGTGCACAACAACGGTGTTGGCGAAGGAAGTGGAGGCGAGTTTGAGGTACTGAGGGGGTGTATCTCTCGGCGCAGATTTCGGACGGCGGAAGGTGGAGAATGTAAGGGAGGTTATTTGGAGCGGATGGACGTTTTTAAGTAGGGCATACGGGCGGAATTGGAGACGGCTGAACGGGGGAGTGGCAGGATGATCTAGCGTAAGGATTGTGATGGACAGATCGGCACCGGCGATGGCGATGGCGTGTTGGGTGGGTTGCTCGGGATCGGATGGGGGAAGGGAAGTAATAGAAAAGGCGGTGGCTGATTTGATGGATTTATGGAGGTATTTGCGGAGGAGAATGGTGCCGGTCAGAGGCGCTCTGGAGATTTCAATGAGGATGAGGTCGGCGCCAGTGCGTTCAGGTCGGTTTTGTACAAGGAGCAGGAGATCGGGGGTCAGAAAGCGGAGAGAGCGAAATCTGGGGCTCTCTCTTGATGCAGTGTTGCCGTGGATGCGCTGGCTTTCTAGGAATTTGTCACCCCTGCGCGATGTGACGGTGGAGAGGTAGACATCATGATCGGTACAGTAAGCGATTCGATAGTCCTCATCCTGGTAATAGACGATGTCTACATCTGCAGCTTCCACGCCATTCCCCAGCTGTATCCGTCCGCA